>Ga0208571_1000168_pt1 | contig 25620 bp, 27 predicted proteins | sample DeeseametaMP0103_FD_184223 | JGI IMG/M metagenome (GOLD analysis project Ga0208571, IMG submission 184223) | Marine microbial communities from the Deep Atlantic Ocean - MP0103 (SPAdes) | ecosystem: Environmental > Aquatic > Marine > Oceanic | place: Atlantic Ocean | collected 2010-12-22
TTGGATATTGGCGCAAAAATTTCTCCCTGGGAAAATGGTATTGTGGGCTTATCAATAACAAATTGTACCACGTCTTGGTTGTTGTGGGAGAACGGTACGGTAGAACGGACATTTCCTGGCGTTAATTTGGGTATTTCCCATCTTTTTGTATTTCCTAAAACGCCCTTTCAAGCCCGTATTAATGGTGGTGCTTTATTCGAATTAGGGAAACAGAAATCGCGGCGCTACAGGGCAGGTATGGAGGTTAGCTACAAATCCAAGTTTCAGGTTAGGTTTGGCCGCAATAATAATGGATTTTTATCCACGGGATTGGGACTCTTCTGGACCAATTTTTCGATGGACTATGCTTATCGTCCTTCCCCGGCAGATACTGGATTTGGTGCAAGCCACATAATTTCATTTCGTATTGACCCATTATGGGTAAGAAATAAATTAAAAACATTACTTTAAGCCTTATTTTATTCGGTTTAAGTCCGATGAACTTTATTTGATCATAAGTGATCTAAAATTAAATTTCTTAGCTATCCTTGGTAATAAAATTATGATTTCAAGTATGACAGGTTTTGGTCGAGCAGTTACAGATACGGATGCGGGACAGTTGTCGGCATCAATTCGATCCGTTAATTCTCGCTATCTTGATGTGAAAATTAGGGGTTTGAATCTCGAACCGGAAGTGGAGAAGTCAATTCGTGACTTAATGACCAAGAGTCTAATTAGAGGAACAGTACAAATAACATTCGAGTTGGGTAACAACAGTGCTTCCAACAAGAATTTGACCTTCAATAAAGACCGTTTCGAAGCACTGGATAATATATTAAAAACCATTGCAAAGAATTATGGCCGTGAGCTCAATATGGGTGATTTGATGCATGCCTCAGACCTCATTGCTGATGGAAAAAATGAAATGTTGGATCCTGATAAGATTATCAATGTTACTAAAGAAGCCCTAATCCAAGTTCTAGATATGCGGCAAGCGGAAGGCTGCCAGATTCAAGAAGATCTGCTCCGCAGATTAAATGTCTTAAAAACAGGACTCAGAGAACTTGAGAAAATGAATGTATCTTTTGCTGATGAACGGAAAGAAAAACTCGAAAGTCGCCTACAAAAATTATTAGGCAATCATGAACTAGATGAAACGCGACTTGCCCAGGAAGTAGCACTACTTGCAGAGCGGGCAGATGTGACCGAGGAAACGGTGCGGTTGAAAAGCCATTATGACCAGATGGATAATATATTAACTGCTGAAGGTGCTGTAGGGAAACGCTTTATTTTTCTACTTCAGGAAATTACCCGTGAGGTGAATACTGTTGGATCAAAAAATGGGTCTATTGATGTAGTAAATCAGGTGATTGCCATGAAAGGTGAACTTGAAAAAATGAGGGAGCAGGCCCAGAATATTCTATGAAGAATATTATCGTAATATCTGCGCCATCTGGAGCGGGAAAGACAACCCTTTGCGGCGAATTACAGCGCCGCAAACCCCATATAAAATTTTCTGTATCGTGTACTACCAGGCCAAAACGTGAATATGAAGTTGATGGTGTGAATTATCATTTTTTATCCGATCAAGAATTCACAGAAAAGGTGCAAAATAATGAATTCGTCGAATATGAAAATGTGCACGGCTATTATTATGGTACCTTACGCAAGACGCTTGAAGATGCACTGGCTCAGCAAGAAATGGTTTTATTTGATGTGGATGTGAATGGAGCTATGGCCATTAAGAGTAATTATTCTGATAATACATGTACAATCTTTATTTTACCCCCCTCGATAGATGACTTGAAAAAGCGTTTGATCCAGCGCGGTAGTGAAACAGAGGAAAGAATTGATAAAAGACTTGAACGAACAGCTCAAGAAATGGAATACAAAGACAAATTCGACGTCTGCATAATCAATGATGATCTTGCAATTGCAGCCGAAGAATTGAATGAACTTATCACAATACAAAATGAAGGAGTAGTTTATGGCAGTTAAACCCGTATCTTTGCGCAAAATGGAGGAAAAAACCAAGAATATATACGAAGCGGTTGTAGTCATGTCAAAAAGAGCGCGGCAGATAAACCAGGAACGATACGAAGAACAGGTTATGGAAAATTCAGAAGAGCTAGAATTGGATGTGTTGGATGAATCACCCGATATAAAACCAGAGGACTATGAGGAAAAGGAAAAAGTGACCACCATTGCATTGAATGAATTTCTTGAAGGTGAAGTCAGTTGGCGTGTACTGGAGGATACAGAAGAGGACCAGTGACATTGATAAAATCTGATGCTGTCAGTAGGTATTTAGAACAGACAAAAGATCTGTATGGCGATCAACTGTTTCTTAGCTTGGCTAATGAATCCAGTCATGTGGATAGTTCAGATGAATCACTTGATCAATTTTTTGATAAAATTAATCAATGTCAAAAGTGTCAGCTTGGCCAAACAAGAACTAAATTTGTATTTGGTGTAGGCGATCCAAATGCGGATTTAGTTTTGGTAGGGGAGGCGCCCGGTGAACAGGAAGATTTGCAGGGCGAACCTTTTGTTGGTCGCGCCGGGAAATTATTGGATAAAATTCTCTCTGCCATAGAATTGTCGAGAAATCAAGGTGTATACATCTGCAATGTGTTGAAATGCCACCCTCCAAACAATCGCGATCCCTTGCCTTCCGAAGTTGAACAGTGTGAGTCCTACCTCATACATCAAATAAATTTGATAAAGCCCAGATTGATTGTAGCTTTAGGTAGGGTTGCTGCAAAAACGTTACTGAAACAAGATTTGCCCTTGAAAGATTTGCGTTCAATCAAACATGACTATCACGGCACTCCGCTGGTTGCCACATATCACCCCGCTGCATTATTGCGGAATCAAAACTTGAAACCAGCTGCCTGGGAAGATTTCAAGTGGATCCGCCGCCTCATTGGGGAATCAAAATGATAATGGCTACAAAAGAACAAGATCAGCAGCTAAACGTGCAGCCCCAGTCCATTGAAGCTGAACAAGCAGTGTTGGGGTCAATGTTAGCCAGCAAAGAAGCAATAAATAAGGCCCTACAATGGGTACGTAGTCATCATTTTTATAAAGAAGCTCACGGTAAAATATTTCTGGTAATGTCTGACCTTTTTGATAAAGGTGAGCCGATTGATACTGTTTCAGTAATTAATAAGTTAAAGAAGAATAAAGAGTTGGATGGTGTTGGCGGTGCTTATTTTATTACTGGTTTGGTTGAATCAGTACCTACAGTAGCCAATGTCGAAAGTTATGCTAAAATAGTCCTGGAAAAGTTTATGCTTCGTGAATTAATTCGTGCATCCCACGAATTATCAAAAGATGCGTACAATGATCGCCAGGAAGTTGAAGAGATCTTGGATACTGCTGAACAGACTATCTTTAGTATCACTCAAGATCGTTTAAGGGGTGGTTTTAAGCCTATTGATGGTATTTTACACGAAACATTTGAAAATTTGGATCGCATTGCTTCCAATCCTGGTTCTGTAACTGGTGTTCCTTCCGGATTAATCGATTTAGATGATATTACTTCTGGATTTCAAAAGAGTGATCTTGTTATCATCGCTGGACGTCCATCAATGGGTAAAACCGCATTGGCGCTCTCTATAATGCGCAATGCAGCCGTGGATTATAAAGTACCGGTTGGTGTGTTTAGTTTGGAGATGGCAAACCACCAATTGGTCCAACGCCTGCTTTGTGCAGAAGCAAGAGTGGACAGTCACCTGGTACGCACTGGTAAACTGCCGAAAAACCAATGGAAAAACCTTAGTCTTGCGGTTGGTTCTCTTGCTGAGGCGGAGATAAGTCTTGATGATACACCGGCAATCTCAGTACTGGAGTTACGAGCCAAAGCACGGCGCTTAAAAGCAGAGAAGGATGTGGGCCTAATTATCGTGGATTATTTACAGCTGATGCAGGGGCCAAGGAACATGGAAAGTAGACAGCAGGAAATCTCAACTATTTCGCGTTCCCTAAAAGCATTAGCGAAAGAACTTGACATACCAGTTATAGCGCTATCTCAGCTTTCTCGGGCAGTTGAACAGCGCAGTGATCATAAACCGCAGTTATCAGATCTACGCGAAAGTGGCGCGATTGAACAAGATGCGGATGTGGTTATTTTCTTATACCGCCCGTGGGTTTACACCCACGAAGATGAAGACATAGGCAGAGCACAGGCCATCATTGCCAAGCAGCGGAATGGCCCCATAGGCAGTATAAATTTATCGTTCATCGATCGCTTTGCCCGTTTTGAAAGTATTTCTGCATTCGAAGAGTTGGAATCTGAAGTACCATTTTAATGCAGAACCCCCTTGCCAGGTTCCTACCACATCTCGTCGGGGAATACCCCAAAAAATTTCTTAACCTATACGATAATATTTCCCTTTCCAACGGTTCGTCGCAGGATGAAATCCGAGACCTTTTATGGCAGGCTTATGAGTTTGCCATAACCCACCATGAAGGCCAAAAACGGCATTCCGGGGAACCGTATTTTAACCATTGTTTAGCGGTGGCTAATACGCTTGCACAGTGGAAGATGGATCATTATACCATCATCGGCGGTATGCTGCACGATACGATCGAGGACACGGATGCATCGATCCAGGATATAAAATCTCTTTTTGGGGAAGACATTGCCGGCTTAGTAAATGGGGTCACAAAATTGGGCGGTATCCGCTTCTCTAGCAGGGAGGCGAAGCAGGCCGGTAATTTTATGAAGATGCTGCTCTCTGTAGCCCAGGACCTGCGCGTAATTATAATCAAATTTTCCGATCGCTTGCATAACATGCGCACTATTGAATATCTACCGCGAATTAAACGCCATAGAATCGCCATGGAAACCAGAGATGTGTATGTACCTTTGGCTCATCGGTTGGGTATGGCCCAGGTCAAATGGCAACTGGAAGACTTGGTGTTCCAGACATTAAATCCCAAAGCTTTTGGTGAGATCGATTCGAAGATCAAATCCAGCCATAGAGTAAGAGAGAAGTATATTGCTGGTATTACGAAACCATTGTTGGCAGAATTGGATAAACACAATTTAGAAGCGGTTGTTAATGGTCGGGTGAAATCTTATTCATCTATATATGGGAAAATGGTTAAACGAGGGATATCATTTGAAGAAATATATGATAAACTGGCCATTCGAGTAATAGTTGATAGGATTGAGGAATGTTATTTAACGCTGGGGATCTTGCATCAGCACTATACACCGATTCAAGATCGCTTCAAGGATTTCATCGCCACACCCAAATCAAATGCCTATCAATCAATACATACCACGGTAATTGGGCCAGATGGTAAACTGGTTGAAATCCAGATACGAACCAAAGAAATGGAAGAAACAGCAGAAATTGGTGTGGCCGCCCACTGGCATTATAAGGAGGATGGTGTCAGCAGTAAGAGTATTGACAGTCATGTACAGTGGCTCAGGGAATTGGTAGAAATATTAAAAGCTGAATCCTCTGACCCACGAGAGTTCATGCATTTACTAAAAATTGATCTATTTAGCGACGAAATATTTGTTTTTACACCAAACGGTGATTTGGTTCAGCTGCCAGTAAATGCTACGCCGATTGATTTTGCATTTAGTGTACACACTGAAGTTGGTTTGCATTGCATTGGCGCAAAAGTTGATCATAAAGTAGTACCACTGAATACCGTATTACAAAATGGAGATACAGTGGAAGTATTAACCAGCAAATCCCAAAATCCTAGTTATGGCTGGTTAAAATTTGTCGTAACCAGTAAAGCCAGAAATCACATTAACCGCTTTTTGCGCAAAGCCATGCGGGAAGAAAGCATTAAGTTAGGACAACAATTACTTGAAAAAACACTACGGCGCCTCAAACGTTCAGCCTTAATTACAGAAGTGAAAGAATCCTTCGCAAAATTTGGATATAATTCTTCAGATTCTTTTCTGGAATCTATAGGCAGCGGTGACCTCTCCATACGTAATGTGTTAAAAAAGGTACAGCCTGAGGAAGACGTTGTGTTGGATAAAGAGCCTGTAGAGGAAGAAAAACGTTTCCTGGATTTTGCTAGATCGCGTTCAAAAGGTATCAAATTACAAGGTATAAAAAACCTAATGGTTACATTTGGGAAATGCTGTAACCCCATTCCAGGTGATGAAATGATGGGTTTTGTAACCCGTGGTAGAGGGATCACTGTACACCGTTCATCATGCAGGAGTCTGCCCTTACTCAATGAAGAATCTGATCGCTTAATGCCGGTAGAATGGGATTCAGCTCGCTCAGATATTTTTAATGTACGCTTGAAAGTAGAATCACTTGATCGCAAAGGTATGCTTAAAGAAATCACTGAGGTGATTTCCGGTGCGGATATCAATATAACCAGCGTGGATATGAAAGTGAAAGACGTATTATCAACAGGATACTTCGTCGTGCAGGTGAATAACCTGAAACAACTTGATCGGATTATTAATAAAGTAAGTAAGATAACTGGAGTTGATGGCGTAGAAAGAACGGGACAATGAAATGAAAGTAAAAACATTTACAAAAAGGAATATTGCCACTGAAATAGCAGACCGGCTGGAGGCGACGGTTGTTGACTCTTTGATGTTTACGGATGAATTATTTACAATACTGAGAGAAATGCTGACTGAAGATCATGAAAAGGTCCGTATCGAAATTAGGAATTTTGGTGTTTTCGAGGTAAAGCCAACGAAGGCAAAGCCAAAAGCAAGAAATCCGCATACCAACGAAGAGATATTTGTACCTGCTCATAAAAAAACCCATTTCAAACCTGGCAAAATTCTCAAGAATTACCTTAATCAGCCGATCTGATTTACCGTCATCTAGATGGGACGCCTTTTAGCCATTGATTACGGTGCTCGCCGGGTTGGTTTAGCTCTATCCGACCCATTAAAAATGATTGCCAGTCCTTATCGAACAATCATTTATAAAAATAACACCAATTTGATCGAGGAAATTGAAAGGATCATTGCTGCAGAAGATGTAGAACTGACTATTATCGGTTTACCCCTTGGCATGGCCGGCCAGATAACGGAACAAACAAAGAAGGTAGAAGAATTTGCAGATAAATTAGCTGCCCGGAGGATTGCAATTAAATATGAGGACGAAAGATGGAGTTCAGTAGCGGCAAAACGATCGATGAAAGAACAAAATATTAAGAGTGGATATAATAAGGAACTGGTAGATCAAACGGCTGCAGCAATATTTCTGCAGCAATACCTAGATCGACACTGATTATGGATAAATTTCTTGACCTTCCAAAATGGCAGTTAGCTCTGCTTTCAGGTGTGCTCATAGGGGCAGCTTATCCGCCCTCACCACTGGGTTTTTTGGCTTGGTTCGGTTTAGTACCCCTGATCCATTTATTATGTAATGTATCAACGGTTGAAGGTGCGAAGTGGTCCTTTTTGACAGGGGTTACCGTAAATATTATTACCGTTTATTGGTTTGGGTTGAATAGTGGCGCTGGTTTAATTCCTGTATTTTTATCCTTAACCGGGGCAGTTCTCTACCTCAGTATCTTTTGGATTATTTTTGGTATGTGCACCAGTTGGTACCATCAACGGACCGGATATGGATTGGCAGCAATACCAATATTTTGGGTTGGTATGGAACATATACGCAGTTTTGGACCACTTGCATTTCCATGGATTAATTTGGCCCTGACCCAAACGTTTAGCTTACCCTTGCTACAAATTGCTGATGTAACGGGATCAACAGGAATTAGTTTCTGGGTAGTGCTGCTGAATGCAATATTTTATGCCGGTTATGGGTCAAGTATTGGTCTAAAAAGATCTTTTCAGATAGTTACCTTATTATTAATTTTAATTTCATCTTTGGGTGTCTATCGAATTTCATCAATTCGGAATGAAAAAATTGTCGATCAAATCAGCACTGCGATAGTACAGCCCAATGTAGATCCGAATCAGAAGTGGGAAGCAGATTTTCGTGATCAAATTTTTAATATTATGGATTCGCTTCATACTGCATCAATCGATCTTCAGCCCGATTTTATTCTTTGGCCAGAAGCGGCCTTACCTGTATATCTGCGCATAACCTATGCTGCCCGCCGCCCAATCCTACGCAAAGTTCATGATTCGGGTATTCCACTGCTCACCGGTACCCCCGATAGGAGAAAGCGTGAGAATAATGAAAGAGATTACTACAACGGTGCCCTGTATTTTACACCTGATGGATCAATGAAAATGTATTATAAAATGCATTTAGTACCTTTCGCCGAGTATATACCTTTTTCAAAAACGTTTCCTGTGTTTAAACGATTAAATTTTAGCCAGGGGAACTTTACACCAGGTCATGATTTTACATTATTCCAGGTGGATAGCGTTCCATTTGGAAATTTAATTTGCTATGAATCAAGCATTCCAACTATTGTTAGCCAGTTTGTTCGTCGCGGGGCAAAATTCTTAACGATTGAGACCAATGATTCTTGGTGTGGTCATACTTCTGGGGTTTATCAACATTTTCAAATTGCGCGACTCCGTGCGGTAGAAAACAGAGTTGCGATTGCTCGTAGCGCCAATACAGGTATTTCTAGTCTTATTTTACCAACCGGTGAGGTTGCTGAAAAAATACCTTTCGGTGAACAAAAAATCATTTTGGCTGAAATACCAATTCGCGATTTAACATCATTTTACATGCGATTTGGGGAATTGTTTGCAATCATTTGTTCACTAATTTCAATCATATTATTAGGCACGGGATGGGTAAAAAACAGATCGTAACAGCCTTAGTTCTAACACAGGTATTGTACGCCCAGCAATTGGGTCCTGCAGAAGATCAACAGAAGCCACTTATTTCGCCGGCATTGAAATCATTGGTTTTGCCTGGTTGGGGCGAATACAGCTTAGACAATCAAATTAGAGGGCGAATTTTTGTTTTGTCTGAAACCGTGCTCTTATTATCAATCTTAGGTAGTTATTCTGTTGCGCAGAGGGAAGAAACGGAATATAAAGCCTATGCTGCTGAGCATGCCGGCATTGATCCCACTGGTAAGGATAGACAATTTTGGGTGGATATCGGGAATTATTCGTCCATATTTGCGTTTAATGAGGAACATTTACGGTGGAGAGATTTCAACGCCCTTTACGAAGATAATGATACCTGGGCCTGGATATGGAATTCTGGTAATAATCGTGAAAGGTTCGAGAATATACGCATAGCCAGTGACAGTTGGAAAAAGCGAGGCTCATTCTTGATCGGCGGAGTTGTTTTGAATCACATTGTCTCTGCTATAGATGCATTATACCTTTCAAGAATATTAAATATTCAAAAAACTGTAGTTTCTCCTAATTATAACCTGCATGCAGATAAAATGGTATTATCCTTAACCGTTTATTTTTGAATATTAAAATGCATGTTCATCCCCTAGTCCGGTTTATCTTTTTCCTGGCGTTTTCTTTTTCTATTTTATTTGCAGATACGCTCACTTTATGGGCTATTTATTTTGGAATATTTGTAATTATAACTGGATTTTACCAGACAGTCATTAGTGCGGTTTTTTCCCGTATAAAACCATTTATCCTATACTTTCCATTCATGCTAATCCTTTATTTAGGTGTATCTATGTTGTTCACTGATACAACCATTAATCAAGCACTGTTTGAAGTGGGCTTTGCTTTTCTGCGCATTGCTTTAATGATCAGTATCATGAGTCTGTATTTTGAGTCGGTTGGTTCCCAGAATTTTCTGCTGGCGCTCCGGTCGATTTGGTTTCAGACTGGCCTCAAATGGCAATGGATGGAAGATTTCTTTCTTTTCCTGGAGATGACATTGCGTTTTTATCCATCGCTACAGCGTGACTGGATTGCCGTCAGACAATCCCGGGAATCACTTGGTTTTAATCAAAACAATAATCGCTGGGGTGAGATACGAGAGGCAGCGAATGATTTACCCGTGTTATTGGTACGGAATCTGCGCAAATCTGAAGATATTGCTGTTGCAATGCAATTACGCGGTTTTGGAAAATCAATACCCAGGTGCGTTTATAATGCTGTGCCCCTTAGCACCTGGCATTTACTGCAATTCGCAGGGGTGGTCATCTGTTTTTATTTGATCAACTTGCATGCCCCGTTTTAAGTTAGTTTGCCAATACGATGGATCCAACTTCTCCGGTTGGCAAACACAAAAATCCGCACGCACTGTTCAGGATAAATTAGAGCGCGTACTGACTCTATTAAATCATGGTGATTTAGTCTGCGTCACCGGTTCAGGCCGTACGGATGCAGGGGTTCATGCCTTAGGACAAGTTGCTCATTTTGATATGGAAACAGATATGGATGCTTGTGAGTTACGAGATGCATTAAATGGCAATCTTCCGGAGGACTGTTATATCGATTTGGTTGAAGTAACAGATCTTGATTTTCATGCCCGTTTTTCCGCCCTGCGAAGAGATTATTATTATACTTGTAGACAGGATAGATATCTATTAGACAGGAATAAGGTGTGGTTTACAGGTACTCTTGACTTAAATAAATTAAATAAAGCTGCTGAAATTGTGGATGGTGATCATGATTTTCTATCTTTCTCAAAAAAGAACCCAGATGTTGAGAACACATTTTGTACTGTTTTTCAATCTCAGTGGCAGAAATCTGGTAAGATTGTAAATTATTATGTGTCCGCAAATCGATTTCTGCACCATATGGTGCGCTACTTAGTAGGCACTATGGTAGCAATAAGTCGCGGTAATTACACAATGGAAGAATTTAAAGAATTGCTAAATCAGCCCAAGCATGATGCGCGAATTTATCGTGCCCCTGCTTGTGGTTTGGTCCTGGATCATGTCAGCTATGAGTAACATCAAACGTAGATTTTTTATTTCTGTGTTACTATGTTGTAGTTTTCTTTCTGCCGATAAGATCAGTGATTCTCGACGGAACGCCATAACACGGGCGATTGAAAAAGTAGGACCTGCAGTCGCCAGCATTAATGTTATCCAGGATGTTGTTGTGCCTTTTGGCGGAGATCCATGGTTCAATTATTTTTTTCCAGAAATGTTTTATCGGAAACGAAAAGCCAGGAGTTCTGGTTCTGGTGTTGTAATTAGTCCCGATGGTTATATTATTACAAATTCTCACGTGGTCGAAAATGCCAGTGAAGTATTTGTATCACTGCAAGGCGGCAAGGAATTTGCCGCAGAGATAATTGGGATAGACCATATATCTGATGTCGCACTGTTAAAATTGAATGGACGGGATTTTCCGTATGCATCTTTGTCAAATTCTGATGACCTGATTATTGGTGAATGGGTAATCGCCCTTGGTAATCCTTTAGGGTTATTTGAAATCAATAATCAGCCCACAGCTACTGTAGGGATCATTAGTGCGGTGGATATGAATTTTGGCGAAATGGAAGGTGGCCAGGTTTATAAGGATATGATTCAAACAGACGCCGCAATCAATATGGGTAATAGTGGTGGGCCACTGGTAAATAGCGAGGGAAAAGTTATAGGTATCAATACCTTCATTTATACTGGTTCATCCTATTCTGAAGGATCGATTGGTATTGGATTTGCCATACCAATAAATCGGGCCAAACGTATCGTTGAAGAGTTGAAAGATACCGGCCGTGTGGATCGTAGTTATAAGACAGGATTGACGGTCCAGCCATTGACGCCACGGATTGCATTGTATATGGAATTATCAATATCAGAAGGATTAATTGTGATTGAGGTTGAGGATAATAGCACCGCAGATCGATCAGACATAAAAGACGGTGATATAATAACGAAAGTAAATGGTGTTAAGGTCAAGACTACCAATGAATTTAGAGTCATCATCGAAGAAAGCGATCTACGCCAAGGAGACAGGATCAAAATCCAGATATATAGGAATGGACGTTATCTAAACAAGATCCTTGCTCTGGGAAAGGCGGGTCCCTAGATAATGTTGGCCCCTGAGGGCAGGTTCATCCTTTTTGCCTTATTAATCATCACACTTACTGCAGGGATGATTGGTTTTTACTATGATTCAGAGCGCTTGGTTGTTTGTTTTGCTGTTTTTGGTCTATTATTTTTATTCTCTTGTAATTTTTTCCGCGATCCTGCGCGATCAATACCAGTGGATGAATCATCAATTGTTGCTCCTGCAGACGGAAAGATTATTCGTATTGATCAAGTGAACGATAGTGAAATAGGGGAAGGTGCTAATCGGATATCCATATTCCTTAGTGTTTTCAATGTCCATGTAAATAGGGTGCCAATAACTGGCACCGTAAAGGACGTTAAGTACATACCAGGGAAATTTTTAGTCGCATATGATCACAAGGCAAGCGATGAAAATGAAAAAACCGATATCCTTTTTATTGGGGTGAATATTACTTATCGTGTCCATCAGATAGCAGGAATTATCGCCAGGAGAATACGTTGTTACGCAGAAAAAGACCTGAAAATGGAAAAAGGCGACCGTTTAGGATTTATTATGTTTGGTTCAAGAACAGATATTATATTCCCCGAATCTGTTCAGATTGAAGTTGATTTGGGAGATAAAGTGAAAGGTGGAGAAACAATAATTGGGAAAATGATATGAAAAAAGTACGGAAAAAGCCTAAACAGTTTATCCCGAGCATATTTACAGTAATGAATATGTTTTTAGGGTTTCTTGCAATTGGATTACTAATGAAAGGTGACCCAATTCGAGCGGGCTGGCTCGTGTTGTTTGCCTGTTTTTTTGATGCCTTTGACGGTAAACTGGCTAGATTATTAGGTATCCCATCCCGGTTTGGAGCGGAATTTGATTCTTTTGCGGATACAATATCTTTCTGCACTGTTCCCTCGCTAATTATTTATTCTGTGTATGTCCAAGGTCTTCCATTTATTGTGGGTGTAATATTCAGTTTTATTCCATTACTCTTTGGAACAATTAGGCTAGCGAAGTTTAATCTCATGCAGGAAGATAATCCGAAAGCATATTTCATCGGCCTGGCCACGCCAATGAATGCTATTATGATCGTAACATTTATGATGTTTAACCACCAGTTGTGGGGGAATTTAGGAGATCCGAGAATTGCTCTTGTGATGGTTGTAGTACTTGGTTTTATGATGATCAGTAAAATACGATTCTCAAAATTTCCCTTGCTATCTCTTAAAAAGGGCCGTTCAAATACACTAAGTTTGATCGGTGTTGGTGTGGTTATTTTATCCGCAGTTCTGTTTCGCGGACTAGTTTTGTTTCCACTGTTCTCACTATATATAATCTGGAGCGTCGTTCAATGGATGCTTGACCACGATCGTTTTGAAGAAGAAACGAAAGTACAAGCTAAGTTATAAGACACCAAAGCATGAACGTAAATAAAGCAAGGTCTATAGGTTTAATCTTTTTGGTCCTATTTTTTGGAGCAATGATGGGGACATTGCTCGGTGAATTACTGGGATTCTTACTGCCACCTGGCGTTGTAAAGGATTTTTTCTTAACGAGTGTCTATTTTGATCTGGCGGGGTTATTTGGCAATGCGACTGGTGTAGTTACAATTGATCTGGTAATGTTCGTACTCAAGTTTGGTTTAGAGATCACCATTAACTTTGCCAGTATAATTGGTTTAGCGACGGCATATTATTTTCTCCGTTTTTACAGGTAAAGCAGGTATGAATTCATTAAATTCATCACTCGAATTGAATATATAAGGAAAAAACCATGTCAGAACCAACAATTACCATTAATTATGCTGGAGTTCCCGGTGGATGGGAATGGGTCATAATTGCTCTAGTTGTCCTTTTATTGTTTGGTGCCAAACGCATACCTGAACTTGCCCGTGGTCTTGGCCAAGGCATACGCGAATTTAAGGGTGCCGTAGGTGATGCTAAGCAGGAATTGGATGATGCAGCAGAATCCATAAACTCAACCGATGAAAAACCAGAGGAATAATTCAGCCATTTAATATTTTGTTATCTTATAAATACTGATACAAAATTGTATTGGTAATTAACGCAGTTTGATATTGTTGTATGCAAATACGGTGAAAGGAAACTTTCTGCTGGATTTATCGTAATGAAATTAATTGTATCATTTTGCCAAGCTAAAATTCAGATAGTACACCATGATTGAATTTGTCCATCCTTGGATCATTGCAGGATTATTATGCGTTCCGATTATAATCTGGTGGCACAAATACAAGGGTAAGTCGCTGGAAGGCTCAATGCGGATATCCTCTTCCAAGTTGTTTTCTAATCATTTTCGTAAGCGCGGTAACAAAAGATCGAAAACTGTATTTGTTCTAAAAATAATTACAATTTCGTTGATAATTGTGGGTATCGCACGACCGAGAAGGATAGACAAGTTACAGATGACCACCGTTGATGTGGTGGACATTATTATGGTTTTGGATATAAGTAGTAGTATGCTGGCAGAGGATTTTCAACCGAACAGGCTTGAAGCTGTGAAAACTGCAGCACAACAATTTATTGAAAATAGGGCTGGTGATCGAATAGGATTACTGGTTTTTGCCGGAGAAACCTTTATTCAATGTCCCTTAACGACCGATAAAGATGTGCTAGTTTCCTTATTAAATGATGTTCGCGTTGCGGAAAAAGAATATGATGGTACTGCCATAGGTATGGCCATTGCTAATGCAACCAATCGTTTGCGTTCCAGTGAAGCAAAAAGTAAAGTGATGATCCTGCTCTCTGATGGGAGCAATAATGCTGGCGAACTTGATCCCACAACTGCAGCAGATCTGGCCAGCCAGTTTGATATTAAAATCTATACCATCGGTGCAGCCACGAACCAATCCCTAACTTACATTCCCGGGGTTGGGCGAATGGTAAATGAAATTGATGAAGAAACGTTAAAGGCAATTGCCAAAACTACTGGTGGACGATATTTTCGCGCCCGGGATAAGAACATGTTAACGGAAATATATCAGCAAATTGATGATATGGAGCGTACTGAAATCGAAGTGAAGAGTTATACACGATATGAAGAATTGTTTGGTTGGCTGCTTTTACCTGCGTTGGTGTTAGGGATGGGCACTGAAACATTAACCCGATCAATATTTAGACAGCAAACATGATAGATTTCAGATTTCCAATTGTATTATCATTTTATGCATTACTGGCAGGCGCCTGGATATTATGGATAATCCGCAAACGCTATAATGATTTGATCTGGGAAGAAACTGAACCACTAGTAAAAGAAAAACTTTTCAGACGATTGGATTTAAATCGTTGGGCATGGAAACACCGTTTGACCTTCAGCGGGTTAATTTTACTTATTTTTGCAGCTTCAGGACCTCAGATTGGCACCAGAGTAGCACCTGTTGAGCGCAAAGGTATCGATCTGGTATTTGCGGTAGATGTTTCTGAAAGCATGAATGCACAGGATGTAAAGCCCAGTCGTTTAGAAAAAGCCAAACTCGAAATATCTCAAATGATTGATCAGTTAAAAGGCGATCGCGTAGGATTAATCGTATTTGCGGGATCAAGTCACCTTTATTTACCCCTTACCTCTGATTATGAAGCATCTCAACTGTTTCTGGATGCAATTGATACCAAAATGATTCCTTCTCAGGGGACCGACCTTAGTACTGCTTTGCGCACAGCCATAAGTGCATTTAATGAGGATAGCGAAAAATATAAAGTAATGGTCCTCGTTACAGATGGGGAAGACCACGAGGGCGCTGCTGTTGAATTGGTTGCAAAAGCGTCTGAATCAGGGATCATAACCCATGCGGTTGGTGTAGGTACATTAAAGGGATCTCTAATTCCGATAAATGACAAGACCGGTAACAGTTTTTACAAACGGGATAAAAGTGGAATTTTGGTTACTTCAAAACTTAATGAAGCAATGTTAACTGAACTTGCAGATGCCGGAGGTGGTATTTACAGCCGTTTCGGTAATCGGGAAGCTAAGTATAAAGAAATCATGCAGGCCATTGATGGTATGGAGAAACGATCAATTCAAACCCACATTTATTCTGAATTTGAAGATCGCTATCAGTCGTTTGCTACGGTTTCATTGCTATTATTAATCGCCGGAATGGTTTTGCCAACACGGAGAACTAAAATAGAATCAAAGGATGACAGCCTTGAATAAGGGGCTATTCAAATTTTGCCTTTTATTTTTTGTATCGATAAGCATTGGTGCAGACAAAGGAATAGAGCATTATAATAATAATGAATTCGAAAAAGCTCGTCAATATTACGAGTCTATTTTAATGAATAGGAATGATGATCACGCCGCAAATTTTGGTCTAGGAGCAACAGCTTTTCAACAACAGGATTATGCAGCCGCAATGAAAGGCTTTGAAACTGCGTTGGGTACAGATGATGACAAACTGAAATCCAGTGCATACTATAATATGGCTAACATTCTAGCCCAAAATCAACGGCTGGAGGAAAGCCTGGCTTTTTTCAGGAAATCTCTGGAATTAGACCCCAGTGATTTGGATGCTAAGATCAATTATGAATTAATAAAATTTCAACTTCAGCAACAACAACAGCAACAAAATCAAGACCAAAATCAGAATCATGACGAGAATAATAAGGATGGTGAACAATCAGGGGATCAAAAAAAACAGGATCAACTAAAAGACAAACAGCAACAAAAACAAAATGCACAGAATGATTCTTCAGATGAGCAAGAAAGTGAACAGCAATCTAATCAAAATGAGGACCAACAAGAGGATCAAACTCAGCAACAACAACAGGATATAGCTGAAAATAAAAAACAAGAATCTCAAGATAAACAAAATGCTGCAGCGATTCTTGATGCCTTAAAGAAGGATGAAAAAATTAATAAAAAACAGCAGATGTCTCGTGTGAAAAAGCGGAAATTAGAAAAAGACTGGTGAACGGCTTGACAATAAAAAAACTGCTATTATTTGGATCCTGTATATTGCTGGTAAATTCGACTTTTGCTGGCACGGTTCGTGCTACTGTTGATGCAAATACCATCACAATGAATGAAACTTTTACATTTAAAATCGAAGCAGTAGATACCGATAAGATGCCCTCCGTCAATATATCACCAATGTTAGATAACTTTACCATTGTAAGCGGCCCCGCCCAGCAAACGAATTATTCTTGGGTAAATGGTAAATCCACCTCGACAAAAAGCTTTACGTGGACGATGGCGCCAAATCGTACCGGTACATTAATTATACCTGAGTTAATTGTATCCATTGGTAGAACCAAATACAAGACTGCCCCAATACGAATCAGTGTTAAAAAGTCGGGAACAGTAGCCAGCACTGGTGAATTGTTTCTCTTAACAGAAATGGATAAAAATGAAGCTTTTGTTGGTGAACAGGTAACCGTTACGTACAAATTTTATACCCGTGTACAGCTTGGCATTGAAAATATCGAATATCCAAAGAGCGTGGGTTTTTGGCAGGAGGAACTCTCCGTGCCTAAACCACCACGTTTCAACCGTACAACAATTAAAGGAGTGGAATATCAAGTAGCAACTCTTTATAAAGTAGCCTTGTTTCCTACCAAAACTGGAAATTTAGAAATATTGCCTATGAGCGTAACTGCTCAAGTAAGAACAAAACAAAAAGGTAAAAGAAGATCCATTTGGGATGACCCATTTTTCAGCAGTTTTAATACACGTACTGTCCAAAAATTAATTCGTACTGATCCTGTTAATATCAGGGTAAAATCCTATCCAGAGGGACAGCCAGCCGATTTTACAGGTGCCGTTGGTGACTTTAATTTGCGGTCCTGGACTGACACCAGTCAGGTCAAGGTGAATGAGGCCATTACTTTGAACATAGAATTACGCGGTACTGGTAATATTAATATGTTCAGTTTGCCTGAAATAAATTTCCCAGGAGATATGGATGTATTTCCTCCAACCTCTTCGTTCGAGCAAGAGAAGTTATGGGATCAGTATACCGGCACAATACGCTGGCAATATATTTTAATCCCAAGAAGTGCAGGTCAATATCAATTACCCAGGGTGCAATTATCTTACTTTAATCCAAAAGATAAGTCCTGGAGTAAAACGGGGACAAAACCTGTCGGTTTAAAAATTCTGCCAGGTGAAACTGATTTTGTGGGTAGCACATTAGGGTTTACAAAAGAAGAAATATCATTATTGGGCAGTGATATACGTTATAATATTACCGAAACGCCAGCGTGGATACCTCGCGATCAATCCAAAATACCAATCTGGGTGTGGACATCGTATGTGTTAGCAGCCCTTTTATTTGTGGCTCCTATCCCAATTTCGCGTTTCCAAGGACAACGTATTGAGAACTTTCCCATGAGACAATCCAATAAGGCTTTGAAACAAGCATTAAAAGCACTAAAAAAGCGCGCAGAAGATCCATTCGCGCAGGTTGCTCAGGTCGTCTACCTCTACCTAAAGGACAGGTTTTTTCTTGCCAGCGAACATTTAGACCCCCTTTCTGTCAATCAAGCATTAATTGGTATCATTGAAGCGAAAGCGCTGGCCAACTTAGTGGATTTATTGAAATTATGTGATGCTGGTCGTTATGGTCCTGAAGCAGCAGACGCGGAGGAGACGCTTATTGAAGAGGCGAAAAATATATTGCGTAAAGTAGATTCGAGTAAATGATGCGAATAATTGGAATAATAATGTTGTTAATGGTTTCATTGCAGTCGGAGAGAATTTCTGCTGATAGTTTATTTGCGCTAGGTAATCGTTATTTTAGAATTGAAAAATATGACTATGCGTTAGATACTTATTCAGCAATTTTAGAGCAGGTAGAACATCCTGACTTGTACTTTAACATGGGGAACACATTTTATCGTTTAGGAGATGTTGGTAAGGCGGTGTGGGCCTATGAAAAGGGGCTGCAATTTTCGCCTCGTCAAAAGGACTTGAACCATAACTTGGATATTGTAAATACACGTGTCCAGGATAGAATCGAGATGCCACAGGGATATTTCTTTATTGAGTGGTACAGTTCACTCAAGAATCAATACACGTTACAGGATTTGATTGTCTGGGGGGGGCTCATGATCCTCTTGTTTGCTCTTGCTGGATTTTTTAAGGAATTTGGAATTTTAGACATGGTTTTCGCTGGCAGAACGCAGATCTTTTTCTTGATTTTGACTGTAGTAATTCATGGTTTGGCGTTGGATAAATACTGGGAATTATCTGATCGGGAAGAAGGTGTTGTTGTATCCTCAGTTGTAAATGTACGATCGGCTCCTGTAGATCGTGATGAGAAAGTGATTTTTCGCATTCACGAAGGACTAAAAGTTGATATTGCTCAATCACAGCCAGGGTGGTTTGAAATTATATTATTGGATGGCAAAAAAGGATGGATTCCTTATAAATCCTTATTAAAACTCTAATGCATAAACTGGTTTTCTCAATCCTGCTGTCCGCCCCTCTATTGGCCCAGGAAATTCAGGTAATTGACCATAAGATCGTTAAAGATATACAGCCTATTTGGCCAGTAATCATAAATAATGTTCTTGATGATTCTACATCATTTGAATCTGTAATTTTGCTGGATTCAGTGCAATCTGTAATAGAAGGTTACCGTGTACAGGTGCTGGCCACGCGGTACTTCGAGCGCGCAGATAGTTTTGCTATAATTATGAAAAATACTGTTAGTGAGAGTGTGTATGTGGATTTTGAAACGCCAAACTATAAAGTAAGGATTGGTGATTTTATTGAACGGGAGTCAGCGGAATCATTACAGCAAGATTTGGTGCAAATGGGTTACAATTCAGCCTGGATATTGCGCTCGAGGATTAATTCGCAGGCTAGTAGAATAAAATATTAATTATCTTTTAGACGCCAAATATTAGTGAAATTCTGAAAAAGGTGTTGGACAATCCCAATTCCTGTCTCCCCGCGACCGGTCCGCCATTAGCTTCCCAACCATTTGGATCATACAATGTAAGATAGTAACCTGCGCTCAGATCAATCCCAAACCAAGGCATCAACGGATATCTAACAGAGAAATATGGATTGATTACTGTAATCTTTGTGGAAGCTTTGGTATTTGAATAATTAGGTGTATTCAAAGAATCAAACGAGGCCCATATATTTGTCCAACTGTTTGTGCCCGAATCTTTGATTACGCGAATGCTTGTTTCGCCGAATAGCAATCCTGAACCTATAACTACCTCTAGGTTACCATAGGGTTGAAAATTTGCTTCTACAAATGGTCCTGCCAATGAGGCTGACACAGTTATATCACGATTTACACCTGTAGTGTCATTACCATTTATATGAGTTCTACCACTAAAGCCCATACCGCCAACAAAAAGATTGTTATAAACGTTAGCTGCACCACCACCACCATTTAACATCATTGTTTGGTCAAATTTGCCAATACCAAAAGGAATTGTGGCCTCGGAAATTTTTGCATTCAATGCTGACCAGTCAATTGACCACAGTCCGACCATATAACCGCCATAACCTTTGAAGGCCTGTCCAGTTACGTTTGTGCTGAGTGCAATTATTAGCGGTAAAACCAGTAAATTTTTCTTTAGCATAATTTTTTTACTCCAATTAATTAAAACTGCGATAAAGATTTCAATGGTAAAGTGATCCTAAAGCTAATATTAATCAATAAAATTGGAAAAAGGTAGTATTCAAGATACCGATATGTTATTTGGGGTAATAATATGGCCAAATTAGCGCATCCAAAAGCATCGTTTGGATACAAAAGAAGATTAAACTGATTATACTGGCAAAATACAGCCAGCTAGAGCGGTCAAAATTTGAAGTGAAAAATGAAGCCAACAGCGCAACTGAGGAAAATCCCACTGTAAATAAAACTAATCTGATGATGATCCATAATAATGGAGTAGGGTTTTCAATCATGGCAAAGGTCAGATAAATCCAGATTGCGGATGGTATAATTATACCGGCATATAAAATGTTTATCGCCCAAAATCCATAGTGGCCAAATAGCTTGACGGAATCCGCGGAAACATGAATTAGAATATATCCTGTAAAGAAAAAATAACCGCCTGCAGCCAGGAACATAAAAATGGTGTAATATGGTCGTAATGAATCCGGCACCGCTCCCCATAAACCACTGCGGATTGAAGGGTTTGTAATTAATCCATGGGCATAGGAACCAAGTACACAGAGCCCTCCAAATCCATTAATCAAATAAAAGAGAATGAGTTGTTTTTTAACCATAATTATTTCCGTTCAATGTTAACTATAGATAATTGCAATTTAGTTGTGATATATTAGTACAACTTGGGCCGGAATTTATACATATTTTCGCGAATTACTTGATCATTTAGAAATACATCGCAAAGATATCTGCCATTGACACCGGTTAACATACCGTCGTAATTTCGCCATTATGGCAGAGTTTAATTTGCAAAGCGAATTTAACCCGGATGGGGATCAGCCTCAGGCGATCAAAGCGCTTGTATCTGGATTGAACAATAATGCAAAACATCAAACATTACTTGGTATAACTGGTTCTGGTAAAACGTTTACGATGGCAAATGTTATTCAGCAAGTGCAGCGGCCAACCTTAATTATTTCTCATAATAAAACGCTGGCAGCGCAGTTATATGGAGAATTCAAATTACTCTTTCCTGATAATGCAGTGGAATACTTTATCAGTTATTACGACTATTATCAACCGGAAGCGTATTTGCCTGTTACAGATACATTTATTGAAAAGGACATGTCCGTTAATGAGGAAATTGATATTATGCGACTAAAAGCCACAAGTTCGCTGCTCGAGCGCAAGGATGTAATTGTCGTGAGTTCTGTTTCCTGCATATTTGGGATAGGTTCACCGACAGAGTATCGTGATAAGGTTATACAAATTCGCAAAGGGGACCAACTGAATCGAAAAGATTTCTTCCGTAAACTGGTAAATATTCATTATAACCGCAATGATACTGTTTTTGAAAGAGGGACCTTTCGTGTCCGCGGTGATGTGATTGAAGTATATCTTGCCTACGAAGATGTTGGCATCCGTTTGGAAATATTTGGATATACTATTGATTCGATCACGCGGTTTAATCCGCTAACTGGCGAAATTATCAAGGAAATGGCCAATGAATTCGTATATCCGGCCAAGCATTTTGTTACGGATAGGGAATCAATCAATCAGATCACAATGGAAATTCGAGAGGAGCTTGTTAACCGGTTGGAAGAATTGCGGTCTAATGACAAACTACTGGAAGCGCAACGACTCGAACAGCGGACAAACTTTGATTTAGAGATGATGATGGAGGTCGGTTATTGTTCAGGAATAGAAAATTATTCCCGCTATTTTTCAGGCCGAAAACCTGGAGAAAGACCCTATACATTGATTGATTTTTTCCCAGATGACTTTTTGACAATTATCGATGAATCACATGTCACATTGCCCCAAATAAAGGGTATGTATAATGGCGACCGTACCCGGAAAGAGGTGTTGGTAGAGCATGGTTTTCGGTTACCGAGCGCTATGGACAATAGACCCTTACAAATCACCGAATTCATGCCGTTGCAAAATCAATTGGTTTATGTTTCTGCTACGCCTGGGGATAAGGAGCTTGAATTATGTGGCGGTGAGATAGTTGAGCAAATAATTCGTCCAACCGGGTTGCTGGACCCAAGAGTGGTAGTAAGGGGAACACATGGTCAAATAGATGACCTGATCGGAGAGGCGCGCGCTAGAGCAAACCGCAATGAGCGGGTCTTGATCACTACCCTGACCAAACGTATGGCAGAGGATTTGAGTGAATATCTGCGGGGCGTCAATTTACGAGTGCGTTATTTGCACAGTGATATCGTTTCCCTGGAACGGGTTAAGATTTTGCGTGATTTACGTTTAGGAAAATTTGATGTTTTGGTGGGCATAAATCTATTGCGGGAAGGGCTTGATCTGCCTGAGGTGTCATTGGTAATTGTATTGGACGCTGATAAACAGGGCTTTCTCAGAAGTCATAGATCCTTGATTCAAGTTGCTGGACGGGCAGCCCGTCATCAGGAGGGGATGGTCATATTATACGCGGATAAAGTTTCAGTGGCCATGGATTATCTCATCAGTGAGTCTGATCGTCGCAGGAAAATCCAAAAAGCACATAATGAAAAAGAGGGTATAAAGCCGACTACAATTTATAAATCCGTCGAAGATATTATGACCACTACAGCTGTGGCTGATTCGATCAAAGATGATAACTATAAACCTATAAAAAACCGCAAGGGCGATGATTTTAGCAAAATGGATAAACAGCTAGCTGTCGATATGATGCGTACTGAAATGCTGGAAGCCGCTGAGAATCTCGAATTCGAGAAAGCAACAAAACTTCGTGATGAGATTCAAAATCTGGAAAAGGAATTAGAGGGCATATTTTAAATGAAAGTATTTGTCACTGGTGGTGCGGGGTACATTGGCTCCCATATTACACTTGAATTGCTCGAAGCAGGACACACTGTTACCGTTTACGATGATCTATCCCTAGGATTTAAAGAAAACGTGGATAAAAGAGCGCAGTTCATAGAAGGCTCGACGCTGGATAAAAATTACTTGAAAAAATCGCTGGTAAACAAGTTTGACGCAGTAGTGCATATGGCCGCATTCAAAGCTGCAGGCGAGTCGATGACTGATCCAGCAAAATATTCCCAAAATAATTTGAATGGGACCATAAATCTCCTAAATATCATGACTGAACTTGGTATAAAAGAGCTTATTTTTTCATCAACAGCTGCTGTTTATGGTTATCCAAATTATTTACCTGTAGATGAAGACCATGACCTAAAACCAATAAACTTTTACGGCTATACAAAACTAGTCATTGAACAAATCATGCAATGGTATGCTGACCTAATGGGATTACGTTATGTGGCGTTACGATATTTCAATGCTGCTGGTTATGATATCGACGGTAGAATTAGATGTAGGGAACAAAATCCAGCCAATTTGTTGCCCATAGTAATGGAATTGGCCAGTGGGCGTAAAGAATCCATGGAAGTATTTGGCGATGATTACGATACGGTTGACGGAACCGGAGTGCGCGATTACATACACGTCAGTGATCTGGCAGCTGCTCATATAAAAGCGCTCGATTATTTATCTCGAAATAAAAAAAGCGTAACACTCAATCTAGCTAATGGCGAAGGCTATTCTGTTCTTGAAGTCATTAAAAAGGCGGAAGATATATCGGGGCAGAATATAACTTTTGATATTGTGGAAAGAAGGCCAGGTGATCCGGCCGAATTGGTAGCCACCTCAAAGCTGGCATTTGATTTGCTTGGCTGGGAACCTAAATATTCCAGCCTGGAAACGTTATTAAGTAGTATGTGGAATATTTACAAAAATGAATAAGGGGACTTGATCTCATGATTGACATTGAAAAACTGCAATCAACCTCAGGAATCATTGGAAATTCTGATAGGATACGTCAGGTTTTAGAAATGATCGCTCAGGTCGCTCCTGTTGATATTACGGTACTGGTTGCAGGCGAATCCGGTACAGGGAAAGAAATGGTAGCAAAGGCGATTCATAAATTCAGTCACCGTGCGCAGAATGAAATGGTTACAGTAAATTGTGGCGCCATTCCTGCTGGTATCATTGAAAGTGAACTATTCGGTCATAAGAAGGGTGCATATACTGGTGCAAATGAGGATCGCAAAGGATATTTTGAAACAGCTAACAAAGGTACCATCTTTCTTGATGAAATTGGTGAGACTCCCTTGGAAACACAGGTAAAGCTACTGCGCGTATCAGAAGCGGGAGAATTTATGCGGGTCGGTGATTCCAAAACACTATATACGGATGTAAGGGTCATTGCAGCAACCAATAAAGATCTTGGCGATCTTGTTGAAAAGAACAAGTTTCGTCAGGATTTATATTTCCGGTTAAAAACTGTACAAGTTGATTTGCCACCTTTACGTCAGCGGGTTGAAGATATTTCACTACTGGTGGAACGATTTGCCCTTGAATTTACACGGGGAAATGATATCCCATATCGGGGATTCATGCCTGAAGCTATCCGGGTCATGAAAAACTTCAATTGGCCTGGTAATGTGCGAGAGTTGAAAAATTTTGTAGAAAGTATGCTTGTCCTACAGAAAGGTGAACGAATTACAGTGGAAATGGTAGAAGAAAAACTTGGTTCATCCCAACAGATTAGGAACATTAACTTACCCGTCCTTGTGAACCAGTCATCCGAGCAGGCGGAGCGGGAACTTATACTACGACAATTGTTTTTGCTGCGACAGGATGTCAATCTCATAAAGGATGCAATCGGTGGAAGTAATTCTCTTAGTGCATCGCCAACAAACGTATCATTTTTTCCTCCGGATGAAAATGCGCGATTGAGAGACCACATGCATATAGATGAGGATGGACAAAAACTTGTACGGGATGATGCTATAGGTGATATGCATTTAGAAGACCTTGAACGGGAAGCGATCATTAGAACACTGCAATACTATAATAACAACCGTCGTAAAGCAGCGAAGTCACTCGGTATGAGTGAACGGACCCTATATCGTAAGATCAATGATTATGAACTTGGTCGGAAGAATAAGCTGCCCAAATCACTGAGCGAATGAGAGCGGTACTCCCAACATTGATTTTGCCGTTTTTTGTTGGCTGTATTTACTATTCCATGGCTGGATCAATTCCGCCGCATATTAAAAGTATTGCCATTCCATTGGCGGAGAACCAGACTGCAGAGTTCGGCATATCTGAAGCAGTAACTGATAATATGGTCAATAAGTTTACA
>Ga0208571_1000193_pt1 | contig 23642 bp, 18 predicted proteins | sample DeeseametaMP0103_FD_184223 | JGI IMG/M metagenome (GOLD analysis project Ga0208571, IMG submission 184223) | Marine microbial communities from the Deep Atlantic Ocean - MP0103 (SPAdes) | ecosystem: Environmental > Aquatic > Marine > Oceanic | place: Atlantic Ocean | collected 2010-12-22
TATTAGTTCTCGTTTATTTAATCTTGTTAATCAGTTGTAGTATTTCAGATCAGTTAAGTGAAGATGATACTTATCTTCATTTATATATGAATACTGAACTGATTGAAGATTTATATATAGTAAAATTTGATAGTCTTAAAGATCACAGTTATACATCAGTTTATTATCACACATTAGCCGGGCTCTATCCGTTAGAGATACCATCACTAGCGGGGGGAATAAAGCCGGGGTATTAAAATGAAATCACTTTCAATGATCGCAGCTCTCTTGGCGGCTTTTGGTCTGCTTATCTTCAGTTTTAAGCTCATGGCTCATAATCGTGAAAAACATAATTATGATCAGGATACACCTACTACAACTTATTCCGCTAGCAGTATGAATTTGTACCGGGTCCTAGCATTGATTCTGCTACTTTTTTCAGTGGTGATCATTTATGTCTTTGGTGATTGATAAAACCAGTATTAATAACTCATATCCATTCCACCGCCGTCATATCCTTCCCGGTCCCTATTGAATCGTCTTTTCTGTTCCATTTTGCCGAAACTATAGCTGAAGGATAATGATACTGACCGTTTATCACGACGGCGATTAGCTTCCATGCTGCGGGTATAATCTTCTTCCCGAATTAAATCATATAAAACCTCCTCGGTCTCAATGGAAAAACCACTATTATCAAACAGATCTCTTACTTTTAATGTCATGGTAAGCTTATTATCAATGAATTTTCGCTGGAAAGAAAGGTCTGCTGTCAGCGATGGCATTATTTTACCAGTTGTTATTTTCATGGGTCCCCTATAGCGACCTGACAGGTCAAATCTACCAACCATAGGTACAGTTAGCATTGTGCTGCCACGTGCGAAATATCCTTTTGAATTCCCATTCAGATCGGATTCGCCGGAAGCGTACGTACGTGAATTCCAGCTATTTAGACTCATCATAAACATTACCATTGGCATGGGTCGATAATTCACAAAAAATTCGACACCATGCCGCTCTGATTGCCCGGCATTATCAGAACTCATGACTTCATAGGTAGTATCCTGGAAAACAATATAATCTCGATCCCACCAGCTGATATTATCAGTCAAGTGGGAATAATACACACCCGTATTAAATGTAAGTTTTCTGGAATTACTGGAAAAATTCAAATCCACAACATCACTATATTCCGGGTTAAGATACGGATTACCAGTTCGAATAAAGGAAGTATTATTTGTGCTTCGCGGAAATGGACTTAAGGACCATCTTCGGGGACGATTCACTCGTTTACTAAAACCAAACTGAATTCGTTGTGTAGGATTTAGATTATAGAGAATATTTATACTGGGATAAACCTTGAAATAATTGTTTTCGAACGGTGATTGATTAATAGCATCATCCATTATAGCTGTGAAAATATTTAACGTATCCTCTTCATGCTCACTATCGCCAGATCCCATGCTTGCACTGTTAAATACCTGTTCAACTCTGGCTCCCAGCTGAACACCAAACTTATCCGTAAAGTTATTTAACAACGTACCATACACGGCATGCACATCCTCATTGTAATCAGAATCATAGGGGGTTTCGAGATAATAGAGGTTTTTCTTAAAAACTTTTAGTGTACTTTTAAATCCTGCTTCAAATTTTGAAGATTTGCCAAAAGGATGGGTATAGTCACTTTTAATTATAATATTTCTGTTATCTTCTTCATGATATGGATCTTCAGTCTTGTGATCATGGTCGGATACATTATAATTATTTAAATTTGTAAATGCATGTTCATATCCGTAATCAGTATTAAATGAGCTACTAAATTCTAGAACAAGTTTCCTATCTTTTTGCGGGAAGTCCTTATAATAGCCAAATTCAAAATCTATATCCTTCTCATGATCATATTCATCCGATTCGAATATATAGTCTGGATTAAAATAAGTAACGTTTTCATAATTATTTTGATCATGATGTTTATAAGTCATGGCCAAGGTTAGCATGTTTTTCTTATCGTGATAATAATCTGTACCTAGTTTTATATTATTTGATATAGGCTCGCGTCTTCCTTGAGTTTCTTGCCTTATTTTATTGGTATAGGTTGGATAGTCATATTGAAATAATCTATCACCACCCCCAAACCTGTTCCACAAACGATAACTTCCATTTGAAAAAATATTAAACTTATCCCTGCGATAATTGATCATCCCCGATAGATTATAACGACTGTATTCACCAGCTGAAATCGTTGCAGACCCATTCATCCCTTCAAAACGGCCGCGCTTTAAAATAATATTTATTATGCCGGCCATACCGTCAGGATCATATTTGGCCGATGGATTGGTAATCACCTCAATGCGGTCAATCATATCAGCTGGTAAATTTTCCACCATTGATCGCCTGTCGCCGCGCATAGGCCGACCATCAATAAGCATGGTTACATTCCCATCACCGCGCAAGGTGATATTCCCATCAATATCTACATCAACAGAAGGGATCTTCTTTAAGGCATCAGACCCTGTACCGCCAATTAAAGACATGTCTTTCTTGGCATAAAAAATGCGTTTGTCCACGGTAAAAATCATATTGGGGATTTCACCATAGACATTTACTTCTTCCATTTGTACAGCGGATAATTCCATCGCTACCTTACCAATATCTTGCTCGACACCTTCCCCATCGCCGGGAAAAAGGTTGATTGGTCCGATTTTAACTTTCTCATAGCCAATGAATTCAATAACCAGTTGATATCTGCCCATGGATATTTCACGAATATTAAAAGAACCTGTCTGATCCGTTATACCACCGGTAACGACTTCATTACTGCGCATATTAACAACAGAAACTGATGCATAGGGGATTGGTTCAGCAGTTATGGAATCAACAACGGTGCCTTGCAACACACCAATTTTAGGCAAATTAGCGGTGTTAAATCTTCCCCCTCCTCGACCATGTTGGGCAACAATAATCGTGGAAAATATTAGAATGAAATAAACAATAGTTTTGTATCTGGATTTCACGTGAACCTTCCGTTTACTATTTTGACGAAATTCAAATTGATTGGTTAAAATAAGTGCTGAACTTCCAATTTATCTCTTCAAAAAAAAATAATTTAATTCACAAATTGTTTCATCAAATTTCTTTTCAGAATCGAAGACGCAGTAATTACGCCGGACATCAGTGCTGCGGAGACACCAGCTGTAACAATATCCTGCCCGGTTAGATATAGGTTTTTGATTGGTGTTTGTGGCTTTAGCCATTTCTGCTTAAAGCGCTCTGGTGTATGGTTAATACCATAAAGTTCACCCTCCTTATAATTAGCAAGATCCCGACTAGTCAAGGGAGTGGACAATTCATAATAATCTACACGCCCCTTAGCCTCTGGTGCCTGTTGATAAAGAACATCTAGTAAATTTTGTGAGATGCTCTCTTTAAGTGCTTCATATTCATCACCGCGATTTTTCCATTCTTTATTTTCCCATTTTTTATGTTTGGAAAATTCAGCAACCGTGATCACCTCGATTGTCGAGGTATTGGGGTGATTCTTGTCCCAGGAGGGATCTTTAGCAGAAGGAAATGAAATAAATACAACAGGATAAGGCTGATCATTATCATCTAAATAATTCTTCAGATTCAAATCGTGGTCATAGTCGGGGTAAACCCATAGATTGGCCTTATTTAAACCCAAATCAGCGGCAGATCTATCCAAACCAATATGCAGACAATAATATCCGGATGATGGTTGCACCTGATCTAAAGTAACAGTGCCATTTGACCCCCTCCTATCATCCTTAAGTAATACTTCGAAGGTATTTTTAATACCGGCACTGCTTATGACCATCTTTGCTTTGATTTCATCGCCATTTTCAAGACGGACACCAAATGCGTTGCCTTTGTGCGTCAATATTTCTTCAACACCAGTACTCAATACTACCTTACTCCCGCGAGATTGAATGCCGGGTATGACTGTTTCTGCAATCATACGTGCGCCGCCTACTGGATAATTACCGCCTTCCCAATAATGACGGGCAACCATCGCTTGTACCCCAAAACTGCTTTGGGCAGGTGGTAATCCATAATCGCCCCATTGTCCGGTCAAGACACCCATTAATTCAATACTACAGCCTAGTTCTTTTAATACATCTCTGGTACTTCGTCCTGCATATTCTAAAAAAGGCTTGCTCATCAACGGATAAGTCAAAGAGCCTAACAAACCAGGAATTGCTTTGTTCGTGTAGTAGGAAAGGCTCTTTTTGACAATCTGGTTAACTAAATCCATATATTTATGAATCACTTTTTCCTCTTGTGGGAAATAATTAATCATTTTATCAATAAAGGCTTCTTTACCACTTACAAAATCATAAGTTTTATCCGGGAAGACTATGCGATCATAAATATCATCCATTCTGGCCCAGTGTAGGTTACCACTTGAAACGTAGTCAAATAGACGCCGCAAGAATGAATTTGGTTTATGAAGATTGCCACCGATGTAGTGAATACCTACATCCCATTCATAATTATTACGTTTAAACGTGTGTGTGTATCCGCCAAATTTGAAATGTTTTTCCAGGACCAGCACCCGTTTTCCAGCGTCTGCCAGTAGTCTTGCCGTGGTAAGACCACTGATTCCTGAGCCTATAATAACCGCATCCCAGTTTTCTGCAGCCATTGTTGACTTATACCGATCACCAATTGGCATAAATAACTTCCTCGATTATATAATTAATCAACATACCTTTTAATTGGGCTATTAGGAAATATAAAGAAAGCGGCTCAGTAATCGAATCTTTAATTGCAATTGCGAAAATACACTAGGATTATGGAAATAGCCCTGCAAGCTTATCCTCTTGTTCCTTGCAAGAAAGGGGTTTCTCTATTACAGGGCTATTCCCTGCTCAGAAATTATAATAAAATTTATATGCAGGACAGTGACTGGGCTCACATAAAGCTCTAGGGTTGAAAAACCGGCCAAAAACGAAAGTTATTATTTGGTTTTATTTCATTTCCGGAAAGAAGAATGTTATGGCGTTCGGATAGGCGAGCAAAATCTTGTCCGTTTGGTCGAACCCATTCAATAAAACTTTCAGTGCCCCATTCACCCATTCTATGAATATAAACAATATGACTGCCGGAAGGAGACCATTGGCCATGATATGCTAAATGCCCAGACGGAAAATCAGTTAAACGTTCCTGCCCTGAACCATCAATATTCATGATCCAAAGGTTGTGATCTCGTTGGTATAAAACCTTTTCACCGTTTGGAGCTATTCTAGGGCGGTCATCTGCTTCCAAGTTACAAACAGTTAAAAATTGGTCACTAAATCCATCAATAGTAATGGACCAGATTTCTAACTGATTTTTTGTAGTCTGGGACGGCATGACATACAATATACTAGGTTCAGGTGAAGTTATGCCCACAGGCACAACTGCGTCTGCTGGATCATTGAATGTTGTTACTTTCTTGTAACCTGATCCATCTGGTCGAATTGTATATAGATTTTTGCTACCAAACCTATCCCCGGCCGTATAAACCACCAAAGAGCCATCCACCGAGAATACTGGATTTCTGGGATCCGTTTCATAGGATAGTCTTAAGGCCGCAGCACCACTATCCAATGGAAGACTATAAATTGCCGTACCATGACCGATCTTCTTCACAAAAACAAGCGTGTCTCCTGCAGGATTCAAATCAAACCAAAGATCTGTGAAAATTTCAGATAATATGGTGACATCACCGCTATCCATATCCATCATAACAAGGTTAGGATCTCCTAAATCATTATCTGTAAAAAATAGCGTTTTACCATCAGGGCTGAAGTGCATGGGATATCCCAATCTTGAAGATGGAGTGCCATCTGTTTTATTCAAAACATCATGGTATTTCTTTGCCATATCAAATTTGAGAGAATTTGTTGTGTCAAATGGATTCGCAGCTAATGATTCAATCCACATAACGGCAGGGTCTATAATGCCAGTATCAACTGTTCTCTGGCCACGTATCGGATTATCCATAAGGTATAATGCTTTCTCTTCCAACATGAGCCGAAATATAGAACCTGTGGATTGGCGCTGGTAATACGTTTCTTCGTTATAGTTTAGATCTAAACTAAAGATATCCAATTGATCGCTTAATCCATACCGATCGCCAAAAAACAATACTTGTGTTATTGCATCGCCGCTTATTGAGTCAGAGGATTCCAACCTCCAATAATCTCTTGTTACAAGTGTATAAATATGATGTGCGCCCCAGGGAATATTTTCCTCAATAAACGTGGTATCATTTACATCATTACTTGCCCATAATTCTGTCCTGCCAGTAGTACCATCTAAAGAGCTACCATACAATACATATTCAGCAAAATCCTTTTCTCGATTGCGGGTCCAAATTAAATGAAAAGATTGATTCTCATGTTTGATATACAAAAATCTAGAAGGTATGGGTGGCGCATCTAAAACTTTTGTGAATTGCCCTGTAGCAGAAAAACCAAACGTATCTACTACCGTAATCCAATACCAGCGCGGACTTGCAGGATTGAATTCACTAATACTAACCATGGGAGTGTCAATTGTTGTTACCTCGACTATTTCAATCGTATCCCCTCCTATAGAATCAACCGCTGATAATAAATAATGGCGGAAATCATTTATATGCGATTGCTGCCAGTTTATATCCATTAAAACTGAATCATACTCTATAGTAGTTATTTCCACCAAAGGTGGATAACCACGAGACTGATCAAAGTATACCATTACCGTATCACTGCTGGCAGTATTACCAATTGTATCATAAGCTGTAACAAAAATGCGGTGTTCATTAGTATCTGCAAACTGTGTCGTATTCAAGGTAAAATTATAAAATCCAGCAGTAACCTGTTTTTTTACTAAAAATGAATCCAGATGCAGGATAACAGAATCAATGCCGCCATCATCAATGGCCAATCCAGCCACTGGATGCAATTTGGTTAATGTATCGGCATTCTTAGGATAGGTAAGCCAAAGAAATGGCGGTATCGAATCCAGTAACTTGGGTGGTTCATAAATTGTCGTGTCAATTACATAACCCGATATCCAGCGATCAGGTATAAAGGGAATCCTATCAAATATTTTTGGGAGTCTTGGTAATGATGGAATGGATGGCAGCCGCACGGCACACCCCGGTATTAGCATTAAAAATACGAGAAAAAGTAGAATCCGATTTTTCATGTCATTTGGTCATAAGCACTGAGATCGAAATGCTATTTATTATTCCATATAAGACGATAGAGAGACAGGTGGTAGTAAAAGCTGCTAGTATAACAGTCCTCAAATGCTGGTACAAATTCATAATTGGCATGTAGAACCCAGATAGAATACAGGGAAAATAACTAAATAAGAAAGAATAAAATTAATTGTTTGGATGTGATGTTAGATAAATCCAATTTCTTTCAATACCATTATTTGTTGGCGCTGAGATAAATTGAGAATAAAACCAGTACAATAACAAGAATGAAGAAAAATTTCGTGATCAATAACGTTGAGTTTGGTGGTGCGGATCTACCAATAATAGCTGGACCATGTGTGATTGAGAGTCAGGAACATGTATTGCGCATGGCAGAAAAGATAAAGAAAAGCACGACCGCTATAGGTTTGCCGATGATCTTTAAATCCTCTTTTGACAAGGGTAATCGTTCATCGCATAATTCTTATAGAGGGCCAGGTCTTGACGAAGGTCTACGGATCCTTGAAGAGGTAAAAAAATCATTTGATGTACTGCTGACAACTGATATTCATGACGCAACACAAGCAAAGCCTGTAGCAGAAATAATTGATATTATTCAAATTCCCGCCTTCCTTTGCAGGCAGGGTGATCTTCTTGAAGCAGCAGTAGCTACAGGCAAAACAATAAATGTAAAAAAAGGGCAGTTTATGGCACCCTGGGATATGAAAAATACTATTGAAAGGGTTGAGAATGCCGGTGGTGAACAATTATTGCTTACAGAGAGAGGCACTTCATTTGGCTATAATAACTTAGTTACTGATATGCGTTCAATACCCATTATGAAAGAGCTTGGAGTGCCCGTTGTTTTTGATGCCACCCATAGTGCCCAGCAACCAGGAGGCCTGGGGAAAATGACCGGAGGAAACAGAGAATTAATTCCAACACTGGCTAAGGCGGCAGTAGTCGCTGGCTGTGACGCCGTTTTCATGGAGGTGCATGATGATCCCGAAAATGCACTTTCGGATGCAGCAACGCAATGGCCTTTAGATCAACTTGATTCTTTCTTGAAAAGCTTGTTAAATATTTACCAGGTAAGAAATGATTAGATAACCAATAGATGTGATCTAGATCATATCTTTATTTAAATTATTGCCTTTTCGATATAATGATAATAGCTTTACTCAACAACAAGCAAATAAACTTCAAAATAAAGGTGTATAATTAAAGTAAAATGATTATTCACATGAGAAAGGGAGTAATAAACACATAAGGAGGGAATATGAATAAAATCATATCTCGAATGTTAGTTTTTGGCCTCTTGTTTAGTTTTGTTCAAGCACAGGAACCTAGCAGAGACATAGATAAGGAAGAGGCGAAAAATGTCAGTGCTCAACAAAAAGGTAAAAGTGCTGAAAAAGGATCAGCTAGTAGAATTCAAGATGTGGATGCAGAACTACCTGGTGGTTCAGCCGATCAAGGATCTGCTAAAAAGGGCGGCCCTGGTGGGAAATTAGCTCCAGGCGGAAGCAGTGCTAGAGTCAGCTCCGCTGACGAGTTGCCTGGAACTACCTACAACGCAACCCAAAAAAAGGCACAAAGAAGGGGCTTTTTTGGAAGACTTTTTGGTAGGGGAAAATCAGCTAGTAAAGAACCAGCTGCTGGTCAATTACAAGTTGGTCAAAGACCTAGCCAAGAAAAAGGTGATAAAGGCGAACCTGGACCAAGAGTAGAAGGTCCTCCGGACGATGGTGACGGATAATAAAGTTGGACTATTAAATAATAAAAAAGGGCAGTAAAAACTGCCCTTTTTTATTTTCCCTTTGTTTTGTATACATTCCCCGCTAATATGGGAAAATTTAAGCAATACTTGATCGCTATTTTCTGTGTTCAATCTATTGGAATTAGTGCTGATATAACAAATCAGTTTGGTGCCTCATTATATGAATACGGAGGTAACTACGAGTATTCTTATTATCGGCTTTCCTGGTATTATTCAATAGTAGGTGATGTCAATAAAGGTCCTTTTAATTTACCGGACACTGAATTTTCGATTTATCTAAGTACCAGTAAATCAACCTACTATGGATTTCTTTATACGAATGATGCAAACCTAGTACTGAAAGCTGATCTATTTGCTAATCAAAAATTTTCACCATTTTTAATCTTTCAATGGACCTTTGATTCAACGACCGCTCTGGATTATAGATATAACCCCGGGTTAGGCGGGAAAGTTCGATTAGGGCCCCCAGGATTCTCGATAAGCTATGCATTCCTTGGAGAATATTATAAATACACTGGATATGATGAGGATCAATTGTTAAGACATTCAATTAGACCAAAACAGAAACTGTATCCGGTCGAGGGAATTGAGATAGTTGAACAACTATATTATAAGCCTGAAAGTGGAAACTCAGAAAATTATCTTATTGAAAATATTCTCACAATATCTGTAGATACTGTAATCCCTGGAACTGCAATCACCTTTGAACATACCTATAATGTTAATAGCCATCCTCCTGCAGGTTACAAAAAAGAGGATACATTCTTTTCTGTGGGTATTTCTGTAGAATTATAGTAAATCCCAAATAAACGGATATTTATAAATAATGAATCGTACTGATTTCATTATTCTTCTTTTTTTATTTTCAATTATCAATGGTGCTGAGTGGTCTAATTCTGCGACTCTGTCATTTGCTAACAAAACAGGTAATACCAATATCAATTCATTTTCTGGAAAATTAGTCAGCAGTAATACAGGTGATTTCATACTTTTTGGTAAACTATTAACTGATTCCGAATTCAGTTTATCGGCAAACCATACACGAGGAACACAAAATGATACCAGTCTAGTTGAACATAATGGTGCAGTCACCTTGGTGTTCGATTATCATGCCAACCAAATTTTTTCACCATTTGTGTTTACTGGGTGGGAATATGACTCTCTTGCGGGGGTTGATAGCAGGACAAATTTAGGTGTTGGAGCAAAATACAGATTTACCAAATATTCATCACTTAGCGCTGCTTTATTAATAGAAAATCAGACTTATACAGGCGAAAATACCAAGTTATTGACTCGAATCTCAATTAGGCCGAAATACAAACGGTCATTTGATAATGGCAGTATTTATGACTGGATAATATTTTATCAGCCATCAATTAGCGACTGGAATGATTCCCTAATAAAATCAGAATTAAGCGCATCATTCCAAACAAGTGTTCAATGGCTCGCATTCACTTGCACTGCAGTATATGATTATAATTCAAGGCCTCCCGCTGATGTAAAACATGCTGACCTGGATTTAACTATTGGAATAACAATTTCCTTTTAATATTTATTCTAGCATTACAATTTCCTGTCCGTATTTGAGGAGGTTGTTATGTTCTATATTCTTAGACAAATTTTATTAATTTATTTGGTCATTTTCCCTTTCTGTGCCGCACAATCAATGCGGACAGAGTCTGCACCCGGGTTAGGTAATTATGACATACCATTCTACGCAGCAAATACATACCGTTTAAATATTCAACCACCAGATGAATATTTAGGATTTAAGCTTGGCGCAAGACCTGTACACCACGCTGAAGTCCTAGATTACTATAATTACTTAGATAAACTGCTGGACAACGTTAACCTAACTGAATATGGAAATACATATGAAGGAAAACCGCTTATCTATCTCATGGTCTCAAGCAAGAAGAATATGGTTAACTTGCAATCCATTAAAAATTCCATATCTACTTTAGCAGATCCAAGATTAATAAAAACTGCTACCGCTGCCAAAAAAATAATTGCTGACACACCGGCTATTGCGTGGATGGCTTATGGTATTCATGGTGATGAGATATCCAGCACTGATGCTGCAGTACAATTGGCCTATCAGCTAGCAGCAGGATCGGATCCCACTACCCAAAAAATTCTTGAAGAACTGGTTGTGAGCATCGATCCAATGGAAAATCCGGATGGTCGTGAACGCTACCTCCAGCAACTGAAACAATGGCGTGGCGTAGTAGTTAATTCCGATGCCAGTAGCTTGGATCATTCTGGATTCTGGCCGTATGGTCGTGGTAATCATTATTTATTTGATCTTAATCGCGATTGGTTTGCTACCGTTCATCCAGAAACAAGGGGAAAAGTGTCTGCAATTTTAGAATGGAAACCACAATTCTTAGTCGATTCTCATGAAATGGGTGCTATGGACACGTATTTGTTTAACCCTCCAAGGGCGCCATTTAACCCATTCCTTCCCAAAACCATATATAAATGGTGGGACAATATTGCCAAAGACCAGGCAGCAGCTTTTGATGAATATGGCTGGAGTTATTATACCAGAGACTGGAATGAAGAAGTTTACCCAGGGTATGGAAGTTCGTGGGGTATTTACATCGGATTAGTCGGTATTTTATATGAGCAATCTGGTGCAGACGGATCCATCGTAAAAAAAGAAGACGGCACTATCACCACATATAGAGAAACTGTGCACCATCAGTTTATTAGCTCCATGGCAAACTTGACGACCATTGCAAATCACAGAGAAGAGTTACTACAGGACTTTTATGATAGTCGTAAAAAAGCTGTTTCAGTAAAGAATGCTGGAAAAGCATTTGTATTTGCATCTGAATCAAACACCAGTCGTTTAGATGCCCTCGCGGAAACATTAAAGCGGCAAACCATCGAAGTTTATAGAAATAAAAAAGAATTAAAACTACCAAAAGCTACCACCAGCACTGGTGAACAGGTGACACGGCAAAATATACCTGCAGGATCATTGATTGTTCCAATGAACCAGCCGTTGAACCTATTAATAAATAACATTTTGTCATTTGATATTCGTTTAGACACGAAAAGTATGGAGAAAGAACGTCAGAAGCTCATGAAAGACCAAGGTTCAACACTTTATGATGTCACAGCCTGGTCTCTCTCGCATGCGTATGGGACCGAGAGCTATTACACCAAAACAATGCCAAAAATCCCAATGGAACCCTATAAATCCAGCAGGAAAGAGGGGAAACTAATCGGTAAAAATCCCAAATATGGGTGGGCAATCAAAAGTAATGATGATCAGTTTTATCATGTTCTTGCCCGACTATTAGAGAATAATGTGAAAATATGGTGTGCGAAAGAAACGTTCAATGTAGAAGGTGAATTTTTTCCGAGAGGGAGTGTCATTATCCGTGAAAACGCTAATCAAGAACTCAATAAAAAATTATTGAAAAAACTGGCCTCTGATTATGGGTTGAATATATTTGCAGTAAATACAGCATTGGTTTCTAGCGGTCCAGATTTGGGCAGTGGTGATTTTACAATGCTAATTAATCCGCGTATAGCCATTGCATCCGGGCAACCTATTAGTTCTTACAGTTTTGGTGCTACATGGCATTTACTGGATTCAAGAATGAAAAGTCGTACATCACTTATTAATGTAATGGGCCTTGGCTGGCAAGATCTTAGTAAATACAATGTTCTCATTCTTCCCAGCGGCAGTAACCTAAAACGCATACTGGGTGATAGTGGAATTGGTAAATTAAAAGATTGGATAAAAGATGGTGGTACATTAATCAGCTACAGTAATAATGCAGCGTTTCTAGCTGATTCATCCGTAAGCATTAGCTCCGTAAGACTGCGCCGACAAATATTAAATAAACTGGACTCCTACGACCGTGATCTAGCCTTTGCGAAACAAGCAGAAAATGTTTCTATAGACAGCATAGCCCTATGGGAGGGAGGATCCTCAGAGGAAAATCCGACCAAAAAAGAGAATAAGGAAGTACCGGACAACATTAAAGAAATGGATAAACTCGGAAGAAAATTTCGTCCGCAAGGCGCAATTCTAAAAGTAGACATGGATCCTGAACATTGGCTTTCATTCGGATGTGGAGATTACGTACCGGTACTTTATAACACTGGCAATGTATTTATGGCAAAAAAACCGATAAAAACTGCTGGAAGACTAGCTGAAGAATCAAAACTACGTCTGGGTGGGTTGTTATGGCCGGAAGCTAAATCACGAATCGCAGAGTCTGCCTGGGTAACGCAGGAGTCTTATGGGAAAGGACAAATAATTATTTTTGCGACTGAACCCCATTTCAGAGGTTATTTCAGAGCCAGTGAGAGGGTGTTGTTAAATGCTATCTATCTTGGGCCTGGAATGGGTACAAGCCATTTAGTTAGCTGGTAAAATAAAACTGGCATTAATCCAAGATTTAAGATCTGACATAGCATCAAAAACATTTATTCCCCTATTCTCTAACCGCTCAGTGCTTGAATGCCCCCAGGATAATAATGCACAGTGAGAGCCAATTGCATTTGCAACTTCCAGATCATGCTCTGTATCCCCAATAAACAATGTATTTTTTGGAGCAATGCCTAATTTATTTATCCACATTTTTCCCGTTTCAATTTTTCCATATGCATAATGATTATCCTGTCCCAATACTGCTATGAAATAATGATCAATATTATGGTGCTTAGCTAATTTATTTAATATTTTTTGGCTACTAGCTGATAAAATTGAATGTGACACACCATTTTCGTTTAGTTCAGCGATCAAATCAATTATTCCATCATGTAACTGTGGTTCAAACGCTCGGGCATTGTATTCATTGATAAATTCTGATCCGGATACAGAGAATGGTTCCTTATCAAAGTCGAATCCCAATCGTTGATAATATTCAATTACTGGAAACGTGAAAAGCTGCAAGTATAGATCTTCTGTTAATTCAGCCATATTTCGTCTAGCTAATACAATATTCATAGCGGCAATTGTCAGCCAGCGATCATCAAGCATTGTACCGTTCCAATCCCAAATGATATGTTTCAATGCTATCATTAAATTCCAAACATGGGGTATAAAAAAATAAAAAGCGATAACTTTTAATGATGGATTTTCAACGTTTTATTACACATCTAGAAATCACGATCACCAATGATCTCCCTGGTGAAGAGTCACACAAAAAAATGGGAGTGAATTATGATCAGTCTATAGAATTATCTTTTTCAAAAAATAATTCTACGCCAGCAGCTGTACTCATATTATTATACTCGGAAGATAATGAAATATATTTTTTCTTAACCAAACGAACTGATGAACTAGAACATCATAAAGGGCAAATATCTTTACCTGGTGGTACGCAAGAAGGGAATGAAAAATTAATAGATACAGCCCTAAGAGAAACACAGGAAGAAATTGGTATAAATAAAACTTCCATATCGATTATTGGTACAATTACTCCTCTATTCGTTCCAGTTACAGGATTTATGATATACCCGTTCATTGGATATTCACTGAATAAGCCAGATCCCAAGCCGGACCCGGTAGAAGTTGCAGCAATTTTCTCAGTTAATATTTCAGATCTTCTCAATAAAGAGAATCGTACCATCGAGCAACGGAGTATCGGCGGATATGATGTACAGGTCCCATATTTCAAACTCAATGACTATCAGGTCTGGGGTGCTACATCAATGATCCTTTCCGAGTTTAGAGATCTTATAAAATCCATAAACGAGAAATAAAATGAACCGAATTGGTATTGATCTCGGCGGAACGAAAATTGAAGCCATTTTATTATCTTCGGCAAATAAAGTGGTAGAGCGCACGCGGATACCTACAAACCAACGGGATGGTTACGAAGCTATCATTGAAAGGATAATCAATTTAACGAAAAAAGTTAGATCTAAAGCAAAGCAGGAATGCAGTATTGGTATTTGTACTCCCGGTGCTTTGGATATGGAAACAGGTATCTTAAAGAATAGTAATACTGTGTGCTTAATTGGGAAGCCAATAAAAACTGATCTTGAAAATGCATTGAATTGTTCAGTGAAGATTGATAATGATGCAAACTGTTTTGCCATGGCAGAGGCATTACTGGGAGCAGGAAAAAACTATGCGGTTGTATTTGGTGTAATAATTGGGACTGGGGTAGGTGGCGGGTTAATATTAAACCGCCGTATACACCATGGGCGGCTATTTATTGCTGGAGAATGGGGGCATCAAATACTACACCCCAATGGCCGAAAGTGTTATTGCGGGAAAATGGGTTGTGTGGAAACCTATTTAAGCGGTCCTTCATTAGAAAAATATTGGGTCGAACTAGGTGGAAAAGCACTTTCTCTGGAAAATATAATTGAATCATTTGAAAATAATCCGAATGAGGAATATTTAAAATGGAGAAAAGAATATTTAGCCAATTTTGGTATAGCACTTTCCAATGTGATCAATATTATTGACCCTGATGCAGTAATCCTAGGCGGCGGTGTATCAAATATATCTTTTCTTTATGATGAAGGGATTGTCGCCGTAAGAGAAAACATATTCAGCACAAAGGATGACACGCCAATTCTGCCGAATAAATTAGGTGATTCTGCGGGTGTTTTTGGTGCCGCTTTATTGGGCCAATATTAATGGAATTAGGACAATGGCTGAACTCCCTTGCTTGGCTTGACCATGTTGTTATATTATTATTTTTCGTGGTTGCCAGTTATCTGGCTCAATTATCAATTGCAGGGTTCAAGCGTATCATACAGCTCGCTCAAAAAAAGAATCCATACGCAGGTGAAATACAATCTACACTATTTCTGTTTTTTGGTTTTGCAATTCCATATACAATAATATTATACAAGTTATTGGGTAATATTATAACCCAATATTTAAAAACTATTTTTTAGAACGCTTACGCAACTTTTGCATTGTTTTCCAAAGCACTTTTGGCAATTTATCAAGTTCATTGAATTGTCCGGCACCTTTTAACCATTCGCCGCCATCAATGGTAACCACTTCTCCATTGATATAGCCAGCCTGATCGCTAATTAAATAGGAAGCAAGGTTAGCTAATTCTAGATGCTCACCAAACCGTTTCAATGGTACACGATTTTTCATTTTCTTTTCAATATTCAAACCTGGCGGGACTAACCGTTTCCATGCACCTTCTGTCGGAAATGGTCCAGGTGCAATAGCATTGGAACGGATATTGTATTTTGCCCACTCTACTGCCAGGGAACGTGTCATTGCCAACACTCCCGCCTTTGCAGATGCAGAGGGAATAACATAACCAGAGCCTGTCCAGGCATAGGTAGTGACTATATTCAATATACTTCCATTTTTTTGTTTAATCATTTCTTTACCAACTGCAAGTGTGCAGTTAAATGTGCCGACAAGTACAATATCTACAACTGCCTTGAATGCACCCGCTGATAGCATTTCCGTTGGAGAAATAAAATTGCCAGCTGCATTATTTAATAGTATATCAATTCGCCCAAATTTATCTAGGGCAGCACTGACCATTTCATTTACTTGATCCATTTGGCGAACATCACATTTTACGCCCAATACTTCAGCACCGGTTTGCTCTAATTCCTGCGCCGCTTTTGCGATAACATCTGCTCTCCTACTACCTATAACCAAATTAGCCCCCAGCTCACCAAAGCGAGTTGCCATAGATTTGCCAAGGCCAGTACCTCCGCCGGTAATAATGATAACTTTGTTTTTTAGGAGATCTTCTTTAAACATAATTAACCTGTTGCGAAATCAAGTTTTCAATCATTTTAATAATTTTATTAAACTGTTCAAGCATTAATAAATGCCTAACCTAATCCATAATGCTGAATGTAGCATTTGGCAACATATCCGCCAATGCCTTTACATTCTGTTTCAATTAATTAATGTATATATCAAAACATTCTTTTCTTTGACAGAGTTTTCCAGGGATACATATCCCAGTCTATTCTTAAAACTTATGATTTATGGTTTGTTTATAGTGTGACCGTTGAATCAAGTTCAAGTAAATTACTATATTATTAATCGTGATAATTTATCCATTCGTTTGTTTTTACCTGCACGATTGACATAATAATGCCCAAGAAAAACCTCGCTAAGCTCTTTGTCCTGGATACTAACGTAATTCTACACGACTCCAGTTGCATAACTCATTTCGAAGAAAATGATATTGCCGTACCCATTACGGTGCTTGAAGAACTAGATAATTTCAAGCGCGGTAACGAACAAATTCATTTCAATGCTCGAGATTTCCTCAGGATCCTTGACGAATTAACTGGAGATCAATTGTTTGATGACGGCGTATCAATTGGCAAAAGCAAGGGGAAAATCCGCGTAATAGTTGGTAAAGATTGGCATCCTAAGCTAGGGTCCCTGTTCACTGAAGATACGCCTGATCACCGCATTCTGAATGTTGCATTGTGGTTAAAAGAAGATAATAAAGGTACAGAATTGATCATCGTATCAAAAGACACCAATCTCCGAATGAAGGCAAAATCTCTTGGCATACCTGCACAAGATTACACTACAGATAAAGTTGAAAGTGTAGAAAAAATTTACACTGGAGTACGAATGATAGAAGGTATGAAAATAGAATTCATAGATGCCTTGTATAATTCAAACAATGGTGTTGCATTGGGAAAAGCCATTGATATCAATGATGCAACTCCAAATGAAAATTTTATTTTAAGGAATAACCATAAATCAGCGCTGGCTACTTATGATGGCAATAAAAAACAACTATTGCGTGTCAACAAGCAGCAAGTATATGGGATAATGCCAAGAAACGCAGAACAGTCCTTTGCGGTAAACGCATTAATTAACCCCAACTTACAACTGATCACACTTTCGGGTAAGGCAGGTACTGGGAAGACACTATTGGCACTTGCAGCTGCTTTAGAAAGGAGAAAGGAATACAGACAGATTTATTTAGCTAGGCCCATAGTGCCCTTGAGTAATCGTGACATTGGATACTTGCCAGGTGATATAAAATCAAAACTTGATCCATATATGCAGCCATTATTTGATAATCTTTCAGTAATTCGGCACCAATTTTCAGAAAAAGATGGTCGCGCTAGTAAGTTAACAGAGATGCTGGAGAAAGAAAAATTAGTTATTACTCCATTAGCCTATATAAGAGGACGCAGTTTTCAAAAAGTGTTTTTCATTATTGATGAGGCACAAAATCTCACTCCCCATGAGGTAAAGACTATCATCACTCGCGCTGGAGAAGGCACCAAAATTGTTTTTACAGGTGATATTCACCAGATAGATCATCCTTATCTAGATACACTGTCCAATGGATTGAGTTTTTTGATAAACCGCATGGTGGGGCAAGCAATGTACGCTCATATCACCTTGAAAAAAGGTGAGCGATCTGCTCTTGCAGAACTGGCAAGCGACCTGTTATAATTCATTATTGAATAAACCAATTTTCCATTGCTGAAAAAATTATTTAATATATATCCTGGTGAGGGTTTACCAACTCTCATTCTGTTCATCTATTATTTTGCATTTGTAGCAATTAGTATCACAGGAAGCGCTGCACGAGATGCTTATTTCCTTAACATGGTTGACCGGAAATACTTACCACTCATGTTTTTAGCTGTAGCTATTGTACTTATAATAGTTATTGAAATCTATAACAGACTATCAAAAAACAGGGATCTAACACAGATAGTCACTATGTCCAGTTTAGTTTTTATTTTTTCCCTAGTATTAATACAAAACCATCTTGAAGGATGGGTTATACCGTTCCTTTACGTATGGATGGAAGTCATAACCGTGATTACCATAACACAATTCTGGATATTAGCAACCGATATATTTAATCCGCGACAGGGAAAGCGTTTGATTGGTTTGCTGGGAGCTGGTGGTGCGCTGGCAGCTATAATTATAGGTTCCAGTATTAAACAGTATGTGTCCCTTTTTGGATCAGAAAATCTACTGTTTGTTACAATTGGGTTTTTAGGAGTTGTTATTTTAATGGCAAACTTTATCCGACCTTATCGAAACATTAATGAACAGAAAAATCAATCCATAAAAAAGGATGAACAACAAAAATCGGATAAATCATTTACACCATATTTAAAGTCACTTGCAGTAGTTATCGGTCTAGCAGCAATTGTTTCACGCATTGTTGATTATCAATTTAAAATGATAGCAGTGGCTGCATTTCCTTTACAAGATGACCTAGTTAATTTTTTTGGGAAATATTACGCTCTGACCGGTATTGCTACAATGGTAATACAGTTATTCATCACAAGTAGGCTTTTATCAAGATTTGGTGTGTTAATCGCAATCTTGATTTTACCATTATCGCTGATGATTGGATCGATCGGGTTTTTTCTCAGCCCAATACTAGCTGCAGTTTTCCTATCCAAATTCTCTGACCAGGTTTTCAAATTCACATTGCACAATGCTTCAATTCAATTATTATGGATCCCAGTTAAGAACACTGTGAAAACTAGATTAAAGCCAATTATTGAAGGTTCTATACGTGCCGGCCTGGAAGGAGTATCTGGAATCTTAATATTTATTGCTGTCACCATATTTAACACCCCAATTCATTATCTTAGTTTATCGATCGTTTTAATTTCCATTTACTGGATAAATAAATCGTTTTCATTGAAAAAACTTTATGTCGACGCACTACAATCAGCCATTGAAAAACGACAATTAAATTTTGAAGAGCTAACTCTGGATATTCAGGATCAAACAATGGTAAAAACCATTGAAACAGCTTTAAATAATTCCGATGAGAGTCAACAGATTTTTGCGCTGGATATCATAAAAGATATACCACTGACACCTTGGAAGCAATCGTTGAACAGGTTATTGAAAGAGGGGGATGTCACAGTAAAAAAAGAAATCCTTAATATATCTTTTTATGATGAAAATATTATAAATGACCAGCGGATAATTAATTTAATTCAGGCTGACAAAGACCTGGATGCTGAAGCTATCGAGATAGCAGGAAAAAGAAAATTAAGCGCTGCATTGCCAATTATAAATAAACATTTGAAAAATCCTGAAAAAGAAAAACGCATTGTTGCAGCTGCGGCTATAAGGAATATCAAACCAGAATCATCAAGCGAAGCAAAAACACTATTAATCAATGCATTTGATTCATCTAATGAAAAAATCAAACCACTAGCAATCAAACAAATGAGTTATGATAATGAAATTCTACCGGATGATAAACTAATACAATATTTGAATGATTCGTCCTACGTGATTCGTAATGCTGCTTTATCGGTAGCAAAAACAAGACGATCTCCAGAATTTCTACCAGAAATAATTCACAGCCTTGCTGATCCACGTTCAGCAATTCCGGCGCGTACAGCATTGACAATTTATAACGAACAGGATGTTATTAAATTCCTAATTCAGTATTCGCAGGATAGCAATACACAAAAATCATTGGTAATTGGTATTATACGTACTTTAAAAAACTACCCAACTAAACAGTCTATTGGTCTCATATTATCAAGGATTAATCCAAAAACACCACCAATACAAGTAGAAGCAGTTGATGCATTGATTCACCTTGCTAGAGAAATACCTTTAGAAGAGGAAGATATTATTATCACCAAGGATGAATTAATTAAAACTGCAAAATATGCTTATGAAAAAATAATTGCTTTATCCCAAATAGAGGACTCAAAAGATAATCAACTGCTACGACATTTTTTACAGAATGAAATCAGAAGATTGATCCCTGTAATCATGAAACTTGGAATTATAGATAAACCAGAAACGCCAATTGAAACTTACATACAATATGTGCTAAACGAAGAATCTGATAAATTGCCTTACGTATTGGAGTTTTTAGAAAATATTTTTTCTATAGAGGATCGTGAAATTGTTAACTCATTGATTGATACCATATCAATTGATGAGAAATGTGAAATTGCGAGAAAACGTTTTGATCGACTTACTACAGATTTAAATCAATTCCTCGGATATTATATAAGTTCAATCCAAGGATTAAAAGTAGCCCTAACCATGGATTACGCTTTCCGGACAAATAACCAGGAAATTCTTAATAAAGTTAACTGGGAAGGCCTACCTGAAAATTTCGTTATTAAAGACATAATCACGCGGCATGCGCAAAAACATTCCGATACTTTGAAAACATTGCCAATAAATCAATATTTACTAGATTCAAAGCAGTTATCCATGTATTCTATACTTGAAAAAGCTCTGATTCTTAAAAGCATTGATCTTTTCGAATCTATCCCCAGCGAGGAATTGATTAGAGTTGCCCAAATTGCTGAGGAAGAACAATTTGAAAAAGTTACCCCTTTATTTGAAGAAGGTGATTTTGGTGATTCCATGTATATTGTAGCTAATGGTAAAGTACGAGTACACAAAGGTGAACGTACAATTGTCGAACTTGAAAAAGGTGCGTGTGTCGGCGAAATGGCACTATTGGATCAAGAACCACGATCAGCCGATGTAACTGTAAATGCTGATACTACATTGCTAAAAATTTCTCAGGATGGATTTTACGAACTAATGAGTAGTAATATGGAAATAATGCAAGGAATAGTAAAACTAATTACCACCCGCTTACGAAAAGCAACCAACTAAGGTTCCTTGAATAAATTATCAACCGCCTGATTCTTCTTTTTCTCAATAGTTTCCTCTAAGGATTTTTTCCCCTCATTTATTATTTCAGCTGCTTTCTGTCCAGCAGCACTTATTTGATCAGGATCAAATTCTCTGCCCGTGTATACCAAAAACGCAATATACACTATAAACACTGCCATAATCACTAACCCCAGCTTCAGCAGCTTTTTAACAAAACTAAACAGGATAATGAAAGCGAGTACTAAAGCCGCCGCTAGATGTACGGGATTTGCCGAGAAATATTCAATAATCTGTTCCATGCAAAGCCTTTAGTTTTTTTCGATTGATCAAACCAGATGTGTCTTCGTAATACTTTACTAGCTCCATTACTCTAGTATGATCAGGCATCTCTTGGGTCATAGCCACAGTGGAGATTAATCGATCATCTACCATCTTATATTTACTGAGTTTTAATTCAATTACACCAACGTAATAACCCTCTCTACCAGCCTGGCTAATCAGAATATTATTTACAACTATTGGTCCTTCCGGCACTGTCTGGCTGTGAGAACCAACTATAACGTCCACACCCTCAAGCTCTTGGGCCAGTCGCTGATCTTCATCAAACCCTTGGTGTGTAAGCAATACTATAATGTCGGTTCGCGAACTTATTTTACCCAATACATCATTAATAGCGGTGATTGGATCCGTGATGATAATTGAATCACGGATTTCCTGCGGATAATATTTCATTGCATTACCACCTACGACACCAAGAATACCTATATTCAATCCACTACGCTTGACAAGCTTATATTTACGTACACCAATTAAGGTTGGGCTTTCCAAATTTGTGACCACTATGGATGCCTGGGTTTTTGGTAGGACATTATTTAGAAACTCTGGACCGCGGGTCAATTCCTGGTCTCCCAAAAGAAGTGCATCATATGGAATTGTGGCATAGGCTTCACAAACCAAACTATCTTTAAGCAATTTTTTAGACATTGTAAAAAAGTCACCTGCGTCCACCACTAGAGTGCGGGAATGAGATTTGATAAAATCTTGCACATATAACGCCCTTTTTTCAATTGATCCCAGTGGATGGTCCGGGCAATAACAATTTTCCAGTGCCCCGTTAGTGTTATTTGTATGCAATATGTATAAGCTGCGATCTTGACTATAAACAATCGTTACAAAGATTGATAAAAATAAACAAATAAATTTGCCTAACATGGTAAATGTAAATTGACTGTATTGAGATTAGAATTCAAGTTAATTTTATTTATTGCGGTTAGCATAGTGATGGTCCACACTTAGGGAAATGTAACAATAATGTCAAAGTTATTATTACATATTTTTCTAATCATTGCTATAGGGTATGCGCAGCAAAATTATCCTGCAGATACTGTATTAGCATCGCCCCACGCTAATATCTTTGAAAAGACAGCTATTCTGCCCATTGCCGCTTGGCAGCGTGTATCTTATAATTCGGAACTGTTAGCTTGTCAATTCTATCCAAGCTGTAGCAATTATGGTGCCTTAGCTGTTAGAGAGTATGGCCCCATTATTGGCACAGCTATAACAGCAGATCGTATCGTACGTTGTAATCCATTTGCATTAAACTATCACTATGAAATGCATGGCGAATTCCACTACCCTGACTACCGCTTAGTGGATTCAGTACAAGTTAGCCGGCCGAGATATACCTCAAATAAATCTCCCTTATTAGCTGCAGGCCTATCGACTATAATACCAGGCACAGGTCGAATGTATGCGGGTAGATTCCTTGATGGTTTAATGGGATTGTGGATGGTTCTACTACCTGGAACAGCTGCCTATGGTTCCTTAAAAGATGGTCAATCCATGAAAGGAAACTTTTTTGCAGGAATAACACTTATTTTCTATCTAGGTGAAATATATGGTGCTTACAGAACAGCAAAATATTACCAGGGACCAAAATAGAAGGGTAAAATCAATAGAGATTTGAATTGAACGTAACAGGGTTGTATTTTTGACCAATATGTTATTGCCACCGTAGCTCAGTTGGTAGAGCAGCTCATTCGTAATGAGCGGGTCGGAGGTTCAAGTCCTCTCGGTGGCTCTTTTCTATTCCATATTGCCAAGTATCACAC
>Ga0208571_1000203_pt1 | contig 22568 bp, 17 predicted proteins | sample DeeseametaMP0103_FD_184223 | JGI IMG/M metagenome (GOLD analysis project Ga0208571, IMG submission 184223) | Marine microbial communities from the Deep Atlantic Ocean - MP0103 (SPAdes) | ecosystem: Environmental > Aquatic > Marine > Oceanic | place: Atlantic Ocean | collected 2010-12-22
GACATGGGCAGCTTGCCAAGTTTTTCGTGTAGTGCAAACCAGCCATCTACAGCGCCAGGGACAGAAACGGGTAGCGGACCAAATTTTGGAATTTGATGCAAGCCACGCTCGGCAAACACCGCTTTGGTTAACTGTCTGGGTGAACGGCCAGAAGCGTTTAAGCCGACTAGCTTTTCTTCTTTTGCATCCCACACAATGGCAAATAGGTCGCCGCCAATACCGCTGCCTGTAGGCTCAACTAAACCTAACATGGCATTGGCTGCAATAGCTGCATCAACTGCACTGCCGCCTTGTTTTAAAATATCCAATGCCACTTGCGTAGCTAATGGTTGGCTTGTTGCTGCCATGCCGTTCTTTGCAATAACTTCTGAGCGACTTGCAAAGGGTTGCCCCGTTATTCTGTCATAGCCCAAACAGCTGATACTAAAGAAAGCCAGTATCAAAGGTAGAAGTCGCACACTTGCAGTCATAACCGTCCTTTTACTAAAACGTTGCCGATAATAAATCTAGCGTTAGTTTATCGATTCATAGTGTAGCGTTATTGTCACATTACGCCTAGGCTCTTTTCCTAAGCTCAATAATGGTCTTAAAACACATTGCATGAAACGAAAAAAGCCCCGCATTAGCGGGGCTTAAACGAAGTAATAAGGCATTATTGTTATTGTTGTTTCGTTGCCTAATCGAGACTCTCTTACGAACGGCTGCTTGTGAAGTCTGGGTATGCTTCCAGACCACATTCGCTCATGTCTACGCCGTCGAATTCTTCTTCTTCGCTCACACGTACACCCATAACCGCTTTAATCACTAGCCATACCACTAGGCTCACTACGAATACCCATACAAAGATAGTCGCTGCACCAATTAGCTGACCAGAGATGCTTGAACCATCATTAGTGAAAGGTACAAGGATAAGACCTAGAAGACCTACCACGCCGTGAACTGAAATTGCGCCCACTGGATCGTCAATCTTAAGCTTGTCTAGTGCAACAATGCTAAGCACTACTAAAATACCACCAAGGCCGCCGAACAAAGTAGCTTGTAATGGTGTAGGTGTTGAAGGCTCTGCTGTAATAGCCACAAGACCGGCTAGTGCACCGTTAAGTACCATAGTTAGGTCAGCTTTACCGAATAGAATGCGTGCTACGATAAGTGCAGCAATTGCACCACCAGCAGCTGCAGCATTTGTGTTCATAAATACAATCGCTACTGAGTTTGCACTTTCAACAGTTGCAGTAGCCAGTACTGAACCGCCGTTGAAGCCAAACCAACCCATCCACAGGATAAATGTACCTAAAGTTGCAAGCGGTAAGTTTGCACCTGGAATCGCGTTTACTTTACCGTCAGCGGTGTATTTACCCTTACGAGCACCAAGCACAAGAACACCAGCAAGAGCAGCAGCTGCACCAGCCATGTGAACAATACCTGAACCTGCAAAGTCAGAGAAACCAAGGTCGCCAAGCGTATACATACCGAATACTGCTTCGCCGCCCCATGTCCAAGCACCTTCCATTGGATAGATGAAGCCCGTCATAACAACTGCGAACGCTAGGAATGCCCAAAGCTTCATACGCTCAGCTACCGCACCAGATACGATAGACATTGCTGTTGCAACAAATACTACTTGGAAGAAGAAGTCAGCAGAAGGTGCATATGTTGCTGGCTCTTCAGCGACACCTGTTGCGCCATCAGCCATGATACCGCTTAGGAATGGACCCCAGTCGCCGCCACCGTACATAATGCCGTAACCGCAAATCATGTACATAGTGCAAGCGATAGCGAATAGCGCCACGTTTTTAGTTAGAATTTCTGTGGTGTTTTTCGCTCGAACAAGACCTGCTTCAAGCATCGCAAAACCTGCAGCCATCCACATAACCAGTGCACCGCAGATTAGAAAATAAAAGGTATCTAGCGCATACCCAAGTTCAAAAGTGATTTCCATTATGGTTTTCTCCGCAAATATATCGTTGTGGCTTACAGCGCGTCGCTATCCGACTCACCAGTTCGAATACGAACGGCGTGTTCAAGGTCGTAAACAAACACCTTGCCGTCTCCAATTTTGCCTGTTTTGGCAGCGCCAACGATGGCTTCTACCAGGCGCTCTACTTGATCATCCTGAACAGCAATTTCCAGTTTGACTTTAGGTAGAAAATCCACCTGATATTCCGCTCCGCGGTAAAGTTCAGTGTGTCCTTTTTGACGTCCAAAGCCCTTCACTTCGGTCACGGTCAAACCGTCGATACCGATTTCTGAAATGGCTTCACGAACATCATCTAGCTTGAACGGCTTGATGATCGCTGTGACTAGTTTCATGAGTTGCTCCCAGTTTGTTTTGGTTATTCTGTGATTTATGGTCGTGTTTCCAACTATGGGAAGATAAACCAAGAGCCATGCCACAAATGATTAGCCAAATAAATCAAATACATACAAGCAAACGCTTCATGAACGCACAAAAATAATGCACACTAATGGTGCACTGTTAAAAATTTGCCCAATTTTGAAGCGGTATGAGGTTGCGGTAAGGTGAGAGGACTAAAAAGTGCGATGAAATTAGGATGGAACTATTCGATAGGGCCCATGGTCTGTTGTTTACTATGACGACTATCACCCCATCTTTCTTTGCGCCTGAGCGCAGCATTGAACACCATTCCGTTGCAAAGAAAACGGCGTGGCGCCCACTATTAATTTCGGGCTGTGCACATGTGTTTGGGATCATCGTAGTGGTCATACTTTCTCAAATGGGCATCAACAACCAAAAAGCACGAGTAAATGTTTTGGAGCGAACGCCGGAGATAAGCGCCAGACTGTACTATCCCCCCGTTCCACGCCCTCCTGCCCAAGCTAAACCACAAGAAACTAAACCAATCGATGTTTCCCCTAAAAGGCAAGAAATTGAGTTGAAGCCTGACGCAACCAAAGCGACTGAAGCACTTGATAGTAAGAATGAAATTGTAGAAAGCCCTGCGCCCAAGCAGCAGAAAAATGCTGAGCCCGATACACAGCAGGTACCCATTGAAAGTAAGCCGACTAGTACACTGCCGTCGCCCACTTTATCAAAAGACGCAAATCGGCGCGCAGGCTCGTTGAATCTGTCGGTAAAAGATGGCGCCGCCCTCTATTTTGAAAAGTATCACAGTGACAAAGTCGCTGAAGACGCAGAACAAGCAGCAAAAGCATTTCAAGAGCGTAAAAATAGTCCTGTTCTTAGCGGGCCAAGCACACAGCAAATACAAGCTAATGAAAATCGACGCCCTTCAAAACGCGTAAACTGTAGCAGTACGACCAATAAAACTTTGGCGATATTGAGTGGAATTGCTGGTGGAACCTTAGAATGCACCAAAATGGACGACCACAAACGTTTTATAGAAGCCAGAGTCAATAAACTTCCTAAAGACGAAGAGATTAACTAGCCCTCTCTATCAACGATTTACCGTCATGTGAGGTAAGCCCTTATCACAGTCACTTTCTTTTGAAAAACTTAGGGGGTCGCCCGAAATACGCTTTGAACCGGCGACTGAATGCTGCAACATCTTCATACCCTGTTAGCTGAGCTATACCCAACATTGGTGTATCGGTATTTCTAAGTAGTGCTTTGGCCTTTTCCATCCTCACTTTTACAAGGTAATCTCGTAAACTATGCCCGGTGGCTTCTTTAAAGCGTGTTTTGAATTGCGTTGTTCCCATGCAGGCTATCCGTGCTAACTCCACCTGTGTAAAGCCTCGGGCAAGGTCGCGATGAATATGGCTTAATACAGGAGTCATTCGCTTATCCATGCTGCATCCTTTCAAGGATGTTTCTAGCAAGGTTAAAAATAGCGCCAGTATTTCTTCATGGCCTTGGTCAGCAAACTGGCTAATTTGAATCTCTACAAACGATAAAAACGCCTGTAATGCTGACGTTACCTGAAATATCGGGTGCAACCTGTCATTTAAATTAACTGGCACATACTCCAAGTCCGCCACAATAAATTTTGACAGTTCGTTAGCACTAAAATAATGGACCTCATTCGGCGCTATGCATACGCCTTCGCCTACGCCTACTCGCCCGCTAAAATTATCGATTTCTATCAAGATATGTCCGTTGATGGGCAGCACTAACTGAAAGTAGTTGTGTTTATGGCGGCACGTTTGCTTCGTATATGAGCGTACGGATAGCGATGGAATTGGGCTGTCAGTCATTTTATTGCTCCCAACAGTCCATAATAGGTAGTACTGTTCTTTTGCCTAACTCACCGTTTATTTGCATCTATTTCCTTGCCGTTAACTCAGTACTCTCTGCCGTTAGATTAAGCACTTTTATTCATTTTGTCACAAATACGTGCAATATTTGATACGCCTAGGAAGGCGTCGAACACTACGTTTAAGGAATAAATATACATTTAAAATAAAGACAATAACGGAAAATAAATGAATATAAACTTACGTCAAATAGTCGGCTTGGCAGGTGCGTTGTTACCCGCTATCGCCATGGGTCAGGTCTCCAATGGAGACTTTGAAACATGGACGTCTGGCGCACCTAATTCATGGTCAACTATCGACTCCGGCATTAGTGTAGCTGAAAACTCGGTCTACTCATTCTCGGGAAGCAAGTCTGCTGCAGTTACCGTCAATACGACAACGCAAGGTTCAACTGACTTCCGTCAGACAATCAATGTAACCGCCGGTCAAAATTATGAATTTTCAGTGAGGCTATATCACACTGAAGGTGCTGTAAAAGCACGCCTATATGTAGACGGTTATCAAGGTTATTCTGACAACAGCTTAACCGGAAACTGGCAACAGCTTACTTTCTCTTATTCCGCTACAGCGTCAAAAGAGATTGAGGTGGGGTTACGCTTTTATGATCAGACGGGCTTTGATGGGTCAGAAACCGTCTATGTAGACGCATTCGAGCCGACTACGTTTGGGTCAGGTGGCAATAACGGCGGTGGAAGCACGTGTGCTAGCCATTCAGGCGTTTTGAACTTAACTACCGACAATTACGGCAGCGAAACCAGTTGGCAAATAACTAACGCAAACAACCAAGTTGAAGCCTCTGGCAGCAGCTACGCTAGCAACCAAAGTTATACTGAAGCGGTTTGCCTTACTGATGGAGAATATACTTTTACCATTAGTGATGCCTATGGCGATGGAATTTGCTGCTCCTATGGCTCTGGCAGCTATAACTTGCTAATAGAGGGCGTGTCTGTTGCTAATGGCGGCTCTTTCGGCGCGAGTGAAAGCACCAGCTTTAGCGTTGGTACAACGAGTGGCGGCGGCAGTGGTGGTGGTTCATCAGAACTCACTGGTTACTATGCAAGTGCCAACGGTCTGTCAGGCTATGCGTTAAAAACCGAGCTTTACAACATTATCAAAAATCATAATACACAAAGCTATGGCGACCTTTGGACATTCTATATTTCATACACAAGCGACAGCTACTATGAAAATGACGGCTCCATTTTGGACATGTATTCAGAAAACCCAAATGGTAGTGACGCTTACAGCTACACGGCTGGTTCTGACCAGTGTGGCAGCTATAGTGGAGAAGGCAGTTGCTATAACCGCGAACACGCCTTCCCGCGCAGCTGGTTTGGCGGTGCAGTCTCGCCTATGAATACTGATGTTCATCACGTTTTTGCAACCGACGGCTACGTTAACGGTCGCCGAAGTAGCTATCCGTACGGTGATGTCGCAAGTGCTGCTTATACGTCATCGAATGGTTCCAAACTGGGCGCTGGCTCTTCTGCTTCTGGTTATACAGGCACAGTTTTTGAGCCCATCGACGAGTTCAAAGGTGACTTCGCTAGAGCGTATTTCTACATGGCGACACGTTATGAAAACGTCATTGCAAATTGGGAAACGAATAGCACCTATGGCGACGCAGTGTTGAATGGTACGAGTGATCAAGTATTTGAAAGCTGGTTCTTAACTCTGCTTTTAAGCTGGCATTCTCAAGACCCTGTAAGCCAAAAGGAAATCGATAGGAATGACGCTGCCTTCAATTTCCAGAACAATCGAAACCCTTTCGTTGATCATCCAGAACTGGTAAACAACATTTGGGGTAATTAACTTCAACATGAGAAGAGCACGAGCGTGTTCTTCTCAACTCACACTTCCTCTGATTTCGCCTTTTCTGTTGGAGATAGCCCTGAAAACTGCCTAAAAAGAACTGTGATTTATCGGCATTATTCCTGATTGTATATTACCCATGTTTTAAGTACGCTAAGCTGCTATTTACTGGGGATTACTCTAACTGTAATACATAACAAAGGATATTCGACGTGGCCGCAGCTAACTTACTTGCCCTACTTGATGATATAGCAACGTTAATGGACGACATCGCAACCATGTCGAAAGTCGCGGCGCAAAAAACAGCGGGCGTCTTGGGCGACGATTTAGCGGTAAACGCCGACCAGGTCCAAGGCGTTAAAGCAGACCGAGAGCTACCTGTTGTATGGGCAGTAGCAAAAGGCTCACTTATTAATAAAGCAATATTGGTTCCTGCGGCATTAGCCATCAGTGCTTTTGTGCCCTCTCTTATAACCGTCCTTTTGGTACTGGGCGGGTTATATTTATGTTTTGAAGGTGCAGAAAAACTGCTGCACAAATATCTTCCCCACGAAGATGAAGAAAAAACACGAGAAGCCAGAATAGAAGCGCTTACCCACGAAGATGTGGATATGGTAGCGTTTGAGAAAGATAAAATTAAAGGCGCTATACGCACCGACTTCATACTGTCTGCTGAAATCATTGTTATTGCATTAGGTACTGTGACCGATGCAACACTTACTACGCAAATTGGTGTACTAGTAGCACTAAGCTTAGCGATTACCCTTGGCGTTTATGGGCTGGTAGCGGCACTAGTTAAAATGGACGATGTTGGGCTTTACATGCTTCGCAAGTCGTTAACAGGTTCAATGAACACCCTTCAACGATTTATTGGCAGAGCGTTATTAGTTGCCGCCCCCGCATTAATGAAAACCCTTGCGGTTTTAGGCACTGTTGCTATGTTTTTAGTCGGTGGTGGCATCCTCACACACAGCATTGGCTTTTTGCACGTTATTACCGACTGGTTTACCGCACTTATCCCAGACGCATCGCTGGTTATGTCTATACTTGCTGATGGTGTTGTTGGTATTGCTGCTGGTGTGATCATTGCGCTAGTAGTGACAATGGTTTCACAATTTAGAAGTAAAGCGTCCTAGACCTATTCACTCTTTTATACATTGGCGGCGCTGCTCTTCTTTATAGACTAGCGCCCCTATTTCTGACCTTTCTCATGGTCACCAGTGTCGCTGCGCAAGTGTTAAAAAATTTGCATTAGTCATTTTGACCACCTCTACATTAAATTCGCTAAATTTTAGTATTTCTTTAATCCCCCAATTCCACCTTCATTTTTTATCAAAAGTTAAAATTCACTAAATTCATATACTTACCTTATTTTTACGAGTTGGCACATCCCTCGCTATAAACTAATTGTTAATTGATAACGACTTATTATCGAAACCTTTAGCAACATGATAGCTGCCACGCAGTATGTTCAAGTGCAGTGTCTAACTTAATTTTTGGAGATTACTATGTTTATCGGTCGCAAAACTTTCACTGCACTTACTTTAGCAACTAGCGTATTGGGCGCATCAGCGTTCGCTGACGACACTCAGAACAACATTGTTTCGCATACAGATTTTATCGTTGAAAGCGCCATGCATGACGTTAAGCAGAACTTGGACCTAGGCGTGACTTATGACGTGTTAACTGCAAGCCATACGTTTGAGCCAGAAGTAGAAGAAGCAAATGCATTGGTTGCTGACATCACTATTACGCCGATTGAGCCTATCAGCTCAGACGATAACGACGCATAAGGAGAATGCACATGTTAACCGCCGCAACCCTATTTATGGTGGTACTCGGACCGGTTATTGCGTTTGTAGTCAGTGCGCTGGTGTTTTCAACAGCGCGCCTATTCCTTCAGAAAGGTCACTGAAAACGCAATAAAAACAAATAGGAACCTAACCGACTACCGCTAAAAGATTTGCCTTCCCTGGGCCTTTTACTCCAGAGGGAGATAGAAAGCACGGACTGTATCCCAGCCAAGTGATTGTGTTTTCTATCTTCTTACTGGAGTTTTTTTATCCGAATATCCGTTCCCACCAGCTTTTATCATCCTTGTCGCTGTCTTTGTCTACAGGACGGCCTGAACAATCTTGTTGAGGTGGAGGAAGCACATCCAAAATAGCCGGTACGCTTAAACTCCCAGCACATCCTGCAACCACAACCGCGCCGGTCTTGGCGTCAAAATGTGCAATGCCTAAGCCTTTTGGGAAACGCCTTGATAATGACTTGGGTGACTGAGATTTCATGTAGTTTATAAAGACGGGCAAGGCCCCACCTGCACCGGTCAAATTAACCGGTTGGTTGTCATCATTGCCTACCCAAACCGTAACCACATTGTTTCTATCGAAGCCACTAAACCAGCTATCGCGGTAATCGTCTGTGGTGCCCGTTTTGCCAGCCATATTCACATTCCCAAAATTCCAACCGATGCGCTTCGCAGTACCTTCGGTGGTTACTTTATACAAGGCATAGTTTAGCAAATAGGTTGCTGCTTCATCGGTGCGCTGAGCAAAAAACTCCGCCTTTTTCCAAAGCAGCGCGTTATCTGCTGTTACTACAGAAGTCACCGTATGAAGAGGTATGTAACGCCCATCATTTGATAAGGTCTGGTACATTTGGTTTGTACTAAATGGTGTCAATTCAAAAGCACCAAGGGTCAACGACGGTACTTTATCTACGGGGGTGGTTACCCCTAATCGCTCTATCGTATCGGCTAGCGCATCAAGCCCTATCTGCATGCCTAAATTAACCGTAGGTATATTTAAAGACTCGACTAGCCCTTGAAGTAAAGGCACCTGGCCTCTGAATTCTTTATCGTAGTTTTGCGGCGACCACGTTTTTCCATTTCGACTTTCAAGGGTAATGGGCTCGTCTTTAAGCGGCGTTGCCAGGTTAAATTGTGTAGGATCTTCTAGTGCGGTTAAGTAAACCGCAGGTTTAATCAACGAGCCTATTGGGCGTTTTGCGTCTAGTGCTCGGTTAAAGCCTTTGAACGCAAAGTCTTTTCCGCCAACGATAGCGCGTACTTCACCACTTGCACTATCTGTGACTACCATTGCGCCCTGTAATGGCACTTTCCTGTCTTTTTGCAAACCGTCTAGCGTACCCGACAATGCGCTTTCAGCACGTCGTTGGGCTACGATATCAAGTGTTGTAAACACTTTTACGCCCGAATCTCTTAAGCTAGGCTCAGCCAGAATTTCATTGAGTTCCCGACGAACCTGCTCCATGAAAGCAGGGTGTTTACCGCTTGCTAAGCTAGCCCCACTGGCGAGCCCTAACGGCATATTCACAAAACGTTCGTAGTCTTGACGACTAATTTCATTTTCATCAAACAGCATGCGCAACACTAAATCACGACGCTCTTTCGTGCGCTCAGCATATTTGCGTGGGTTGTAATAAGATGGGCCTTTAATAATAGCAACCAACGTGGCTATTTCGGGCGTACTTAGCTCGTTAGCTGGTCGGTCAAAATAGAAATAGCTAGCAAGTCCAAAACCATGTACGGCCATATCACCATTTTGCCCCAAAAACACTTCGTTTAAGTACGCTTCAATAATTTCTGATTTGCTGTAACGGGCATCAATGATCACCGCCATAATGGCTTCTTTTGCCTTACGCACAATGGAACGCTCACGGGTTAAAAACATGTTTTTAACCAGCTGCTGCGTTAGCGTACTGCCGCCTTGAACCGTTCTACCGGCTGCAATATTTGCCATTAGAGCCCGCAATATTGAAAGCGGCGCAACGCCATGGTGATTATAAAAATTGCGGTCTTCCACCAGGGTTAGCGCTTTTGGCAACATTTCAGGAATGGTGTCTAACGTTACCAGCATACGGTCTTCTTGAGACCCGCTTGTCATGCGCGTTACTAACCAGGGTTCTAGCTTTGCAGAACCATACGGGCGGCCTTGCGACTTGTCATAAATTTCCCCAATACGTGCACCTTCCCACGTTATCACTAAATGACGCAGAGGCTCTGCGCCTTCTGGAAACTGAAACGCGCGGCGCTGTACAGTCAGCACCTTATTTTGATAGCTATATTCACCGCTACTGTCGGCAAAGGTTACCTTGCGGTAGCCCAGCAAATTGAGCTCATCAATGACTTCTTGGGGCGTTATCTCTTCACCTTTGCTGATTTCCAACGGACGGGCGAAGATCTGCGCGGGAACTTCCCATTTATTTCCAGAGAACGCATGCTTAATTTGGGCGTCAAGGTAGAAGGCATAGGCCCCAAGCACAACCAAACCAATAAGAGTGACTCGCCAAAACAGTTTGAAAAACCACGAGCGCTTGGCCGAGCCTTTGCCATTGCTTGATGCTTTACTTTTTGAAGATGGATTGTCTTTTGTCTGTCTTTTTGCCACGTGAAAACGCCATGAAGATCATTGAGGATGACATCGCACATATTGCGATATAAATTTAACGAACGCCTTTATAACGTTAGTTTTAATAGTATCAACATTACCATTCGGGCCGCCTCTCAACAACTGTTTCCAAATATGCACACTGCGAATTTGTATACTTCTGAAACGTCCCATGGCGCTAGTATGTTGAAGGACTAAAATGAATTTTACTCGCGTTTCACGGTCACAATGCGATAGCATGCTGGCAAGTAACACAGGAACCGTACTATGCGCTTAGCTTCATTTAAGTCTTCTTTTTTCTCTACTCGTTCGCCTAAAGGGGCCAAGTCTTACGCCTCATTTTTTCGACCGTCACTTCGCACGTCTATGGCTCTGCTTCTCGCGGGTGCGACAATGAATACAGCGCTAGCCAATGAACAATTCGCTAGCTGCACCGCAGCGCTTGCTGGTAAAGCCAAGCAGGAAGGGGTTAGCCAGCAGACTATCGATGATGTGTTTCCTCGTCTTGTTCACCAAGACCGTGTGATTGAGCTAGACCGAAGCCAACCAGAATTTGTACAAACCTTTCCAGGGTACTTCAGCAAGCGCGTTACCGACTGGCGTACCGAAAAAGGTAAAGAGATGTATGCAAAGCACGACAAACTTTTGCATAAGCTAAGTGAAAAATACGGCGTGCCTCCTCATTATCTGCTTGCTTTTTGGGGGCTAGAAACAAACTTTGGCTCTTACAAAGGCAAAATGCCGGTACTCGATTCGCTTGCCACTTTAGCGTGTGATAAGCGACGAAGCACCTACTTCACCCAAGAGTTTCTTGTTGCTGTGAAATTAATGGAGCGAGAGAAGCTGCAAAAAGAAGACATGATTGGCTCGTGGGCCGGTGCAATGGGGCACACCCAATTTATGCCTTCGGCCTATACCCACTACGCTATTGATGGCGATGGCGACGGACAAATAAATTTGTGGGCAAGTGAAGAAGATGCGTTGTCTTCTGCGGCAAACTTTCTTGCCAACTTGGGTTGGGAGCGCAGCTTCCGCTGGGGTCGTGAAGTGCAACTGCCTGAGAACTTTGACTATCAAGAGTCAGGCTATAAAAATAGAAAATCTCTCAGTGAATGGCACGCCCAAGGCGTGAAAAAAGCTGATGGTTCTGAATTGGGCGAAGGCGATACTACAGCCTATGTTATTGTGCCAGCTGGTCACAACGGACCCGCCTTTATCGCCTACAAAAACTTCCGCGTTATTATGCGCTGGAACAACTCAGAGTTTTATGCCATTGCCGTAGGTGTATTGGCCGACCGCATCGCTGGCGCGTCTGGCATTAAAGCCACGTTACCTGATCTACCTGCGTACAATCGCAAAGATATTATTGCCCTTCAAAGCAAGCTGAATGATTTGGGCTTTGATGTGGGTAAGCCTGACGGCATTATTGGCCCCGCCACCCGCGAAGGCATTCGCAATTACCAAATTAGTAACAACATGATTGCTGATGGGTTTCCGGGACTTGAAGTGATGGCTGCACTTAATATAGACCTTGCAACGACGACTTCTTAAACTTGAAATATGCTGCGCCATTTCTGGCGCGCATTCACTGTTTGGTATTTTCAGTGGCCTACAAGGTGTAAACCACTCACTTTGTTGGTGACTGAAAGTACTCAAACGTTAGGCTTGAAAAATAGGTTTCGAAATCTGCGGCCGCGCTATTTGCAAGTGGGACTCCCCAAACTGTATTCAGAATTACAGGTCCTTCGACGTCAAATTTAAATGTCGCCTTGCCCTCACTATCCGTTTTAACCGCTTGCTCTTTAGCGCTGTGATCAACCAAGGAATACGCATCAATAAGCGCGTTACTTAAAGGCTTACCTTTAAATAATACCTGAACAGATAGCGTGTTTCCTGCAAGCTTGTAAGGATGTTCAAGAGGCACTATTTCCAATGTGTGGCCAATGGGTTTTAATACGTTGTTCGTTACCGCGTCACCAACTTGCACAATGGTTTTCGCCTTTCTAGAGTACAGCTCTTTGCCGGCGATATCGTTTTGTCCCCTCGCCTCGCGGTGCGCCAGCACCTCAGTTAAGCCTTCTTCTCTTGCATACTGATTAAACTTCTTCGCTTCTAATGTGCTTGTGGCGTGATAGCTTTCAAACCCTATGACGTGGGTACCGGATGGGAGCTTGGTTGTTTTTGCCATGCCCGGCAGCATTGAGGTTTTAGGTACAACACTGGCAGCCATATCAGTCACACCGTCAAAAGAGTAGGTGCGCAACGCGACTATTCTATCCCATGCAAGGTTCCAATGAGAGGTATCTTCCTTATGACCCACTTTAAACTGCAATGCCAGCGAACTCGGCTCTTGAGGACGATATGCTGTGGGCTCTAGCCAAAAATCGTGAGCTTGTACGTTAATTGAAGTAGTAAATAAAAAAGCAGCAGTGGCAATACAAGATAGTTTCATTGCGTAGTTTAACCCGTAAATAAGAGTGAGGTTTCATACTCCAACTTAGCGCAAGTTTCAGCGCACGACCACTGTCGTAAAAAACATACTGTGTACGAAACTGGCATATAGGAAAATGGCGTATAGATACTACTCTTGTTTAAAATAAACAAAAATCACCTGAAAACGATGGTTTGTGTAGCCGTATCAGCGCGCTACATATGCTTTTTTGTTTTGCTGGTCGGCGATGCATTTGCGGGGTCATCTGGCCAAAAGTGCTTTGGATAGCGCCCCTTCATTTCTTTTTGTATTTCCTTATAACTGCCATGCCAAAAGGCGGCTAAATCACTGGTGGTTTGTAATGGCCTACCTGCTGGCGACAGCAGCTCACATACAACGGTAATTCGCCCACCCGCTATCGTTAATGGCGTGCCTTGAGAATATAACTCTGGCATTTTGACCGACAGCACCACATCTCCATTATCGCGATAATCCAGGCTAGCCTCTCTGCCCGTTGGAATAGTCACGTGAATTGGCAAGAGTGTGGCTAAGGCATCTTGCTGAGGCCAAGAAAGACCATTATTCAAGGCTGTTTTCCACGGTAACTGCTTAAGGTTTTTGATGTTTTTACAGTTTTTTAAGACGGGCGCTAAACTGTCTTTGGCCTGGTGCACGAGAGCGTTCAATGACAACGGCCACGGATCGGGTTCATCGAAGGCTTTGTCTTGTGGCAAATTGAGCTTCCCAGCCATTGCCACTCTTCGCCACCATTGCCAGTCTGCGTCAGAAAGCGGCCAGCTTGATAGAGGAAGTGCATCAAGATAGGCGAACCATGCGTTGCATAACGCATCATCCCAGAATGCTTTTTCACGACTTTTTTCCTGTCCAGAAACCGGTGTGCTATTTAACGTTATCTCATAAAAGCCCGTACTTACTCTGGCTTCCATTACCCCAGTATCGCTGTTAAGAATAACGCTGCGCTTTTCTTTGAACGCGTCAGGAAAGGCTAAACGCAACCAGCTTTCAGGCACTGACTGTGCCAAGCGTATTGCCACCGTGCTTTTTATCAGCTGCCCGTCGAGCACTGCCAGCCATGGTCCATCGCCATTTTCGCTCTCATTAAAAATGGACGCACTACCAGCAGCAGTGAGCTCTGCACCTTTGCCACTTGCCAGTTTGTATTCGACTATACCGGTCTTAGGCTTACCATTTGTTGTATTCGAGCTCTCTGCCGATTTATCTGACGCACTGCGCCTATAGCCCACCTGCAAAGGAAATGCGATAGCGATACAAAGCCCAAGGGCTTGCTCGTCTAGTTCGTTAATATCAGGCTTAAAGCGTTGTGCTTTTCCTTCATTATTTTGCACGTAGCGCGCATAACGGGTAGCTTGCTGTGTAAGCTGACTGCGCGTGTTGCTATTGGCGTGGAGCAGCGCATCCATGACATTTGTTGCGCCACCTACACTGATATTACTCTCGCTAAGAGCCACAACAAAGGGAGCAGCGTGGCGAAGCGCTTCGTTGTCATCAGCACTAAGTCCATCAATCCCTTGTTTAACGGTCAGCAATAAGTGGGCTAAATGGGGCTGACAGGGTAACTGGGCCAGCGCTCTTCCATAGGGAGTAATGCTGGATTGTGAGATAGCATTAACCCGCTGAAGCTTTTGTTGTGCAACCTGTTGCTGCGCTTGTGTAGGCTTCGTCAACAATGCCAAGGTATCTGGGCTACTGCCCCAGGCTAAGGTATCAAGCAAAAAGCTACTTAAGTCTTCCTTTTCAATTTGCGCCGCATTGTGTTTGGCCAAACGCTCGAAGCTGCTTTTGCTACACAAACGATAGCAGGTTCCGGCCATTACACGCCCCGCGCGCCCCGCTCTTTGAATGGCGGATGCTTGCGAAATGCGCTGCTGGGTAAGCGCAGTTATGTCACTGGACGGATGATACTGAGCACTGTTTTCCCATAGGCTATCAATAACCACCGTCACGCCTTCAATGGTAAGACTCGTTTCAGCAATATTGGTAGATAATATGATTTTTCGTCTGCCTTGCGGGTCTGGCGTAATAGCGGCTTGTTGCACAGATTTACTTAACGCTCCATAGAGCATGTGAACGGCTATGCCCGCACTCTCAGCAACGCCTTTTATATCCTTAGCAACGGCATTAATGCTTCCTCGCCCAGGTAGGAAAACCAAAATATCACCGCCGTGTTCGCCTACTGCCTGCTTTATGATATTGCAGGTTTTGGGTACTAACTCATGCGCCTGCACATCTTGTGTGTAGCGAATGTCAACGGGAAACATGCGCCCTTGCGTATTCAAGTTCACTACTGGCAGTACGCTATGCGCATTGAGCAACATTTGAAGGGGTGCTACATCCAAGGTAGCCGACATTACAACTAATCGTAAGTCATCGCGAAGCCCCGACTGTACTTCAAGCGCTAGTGCCAAACCGAAGTCACTGTGAATACTGCGTTCATGAAATTCATCGAAGACAATAGCAGCTACCCCAGCAAGCTCAGGGTCTTGCTGAATCATGCGAGTCAGGACCCCTTCGGTTATGATCTCAAGCCGAGTGGCAGACGATGTTTTCGACTCCCCCTTAATGCGATAGCCAACCGTTTCGCCCACATTTTCATTTAATTGCCTAGCTAAATAGTCCGCAAGGTTTCTCACCACCACGCGCCGTGGCTGCATAAGTAATATTTTTCCTTTAAGCGATGATTTCAGCAGTGACAAAGGAAGTACGGTGGACTTTCCCGCGCCCGGAGGAGCCCCTATGATGATGTTGCTAGCGGCTACAGCTTCTTCAAGCGGCGTAACGAGTTCATAAGCGGGTAAGTGAGAAAACGGCTGTAACATAAAGGGCATAAAGGTGTTATAAGTTGATGGGTATAGTGTACCTGATTTGAGCAATGCACCCGAACCTCACTGCTATTTTTTTAAATTTGGCAAATAGCTCAATACTTGCGTCTTGTTTTGGAAATCGCAGGTAGCGCCATGGTAAACTTAGGTTTGTATGGACATTAACGTGATGTACAAGCTAAAGGGCAAATTGGAAGGAGGAAAGCTATGCGAAGCTTTATTGGTTTAGATCTTAGCGCCACAGAAAAACTTGCTCTAGATAGCTGGCGCCAACAGGCATTGCCTGAAGTTATGCCCCGGCAATGGGTAAAAAGCGAGTCTACCCGTTCTCGAAAGTCTACCAATGCGCGCTACGATCACACCAATAGCCAAGGGCCCGCGCAACCGTACGCAGTGCCGGCGGCGAACTTCCACATAACGCTTAGCTTTTTAGGTGAGATAAATCACCGGCAGCACGAAGCGTTGGTGTATGAACTCGATCAGCTTGTGAGCGAACCCTTTTCTCTAACCCTCGATGCAACGGGATTATGGAACGGCCCTAAGATACTCTTCGCTTCGCCGACAGATGCGCCAAAGGCGCTAGGTGAACTCGCCAAATTGTCGCGAAAAGCAGCCCGCAAGGCGGCAATAGAGGTAGAAAGCAGAGAATATAAGCCTCACGTTACGCTTGTCAGAAAGGCTACGTCGGGCTTGCCTCTTCCCCTTTACAGCCCCAATGTAGACGTTCACGTTTCGGCATTTCACCTTTTTGAGTCTGTCTCTACACCGCAAGGGGTAGTCTACCCTATCCGCCAGTCTTGGCCGTTAAAACACAATATGTCGGTAAGAGAAAAGCTGCGCCGAGGGATAACCGACGAGTAAAGGCAAACGCAATACCGTGCTGACTTGGGTAAACTGATGTCCATTTGACTCGCACCTTTTGAGCTTAAGACCTCATGTGATTATGAGTTATAGCAATTTAAGCTGGTTTAAAGTAGCGCGTCGCCTTTACAACACATGGCGGCACAGGTAAAAAGAAAGCCTGTTTTTTTATTCAAACTGCCCAAATGCAACAAACATTTAGATTAGTAATAGACTGCCCAGACCAAATTGGGCTCGTTGCCAGCGTGTCGCAATTTTTGGCCGACCATAACGCTACCATCGTTGAAGCAAGCCATCACACTGACTTACAAACCGGCCGCTTTTTCATGCGCCATGAAATTAGCACCGACTCGCTAAAGTTAGATCATCAAAGCTTTGTTAAAGAATTCACCCCGCTTGCTAACGAATATCAGATGAACTGGAAGTTGAGCGACTCCAGCAAAAAACAGCGCGTCGCTCTGCTTGCCAGCCTTGAGTCTCACTGTTTAGTTGACCTGCTTCACCGCTGGCACACAGGCGAACTACACTGTGATATTCCGGTTATTATTGGCAACCACCCGCAAATGAAACAGTTTGCAGACTGGTACAAAGTCCCTTTCCATTGGGTAGACTTTAAAGCGTTAGGGAAAGAAGCCGCTTTTGCGCAAATCACGACTTTACTTCAAGAATACAAAATTGATTTGACCGTGCTTGCCCGCTTTATGCAGATTTTACCTGATACGCTTTGCCAAGAATTGCAAGGTAAAGCCATAAACATTCACCACAGCTTCTTGCCGAGCTTTGCAGGTGCTAAGCCTTACCAGCAAGCCTATGATCGCGGCGTAAAGCTAATCGGCGCAACCTGTCACTACGTAACTAAAGATTTAGATGAAGGCCCTATTATTGAGCAAAGCGTTAAGCGTATTAGTCACAGCGACAGTGCAGCTGATATGGTGCGTAAGGGTAAAGATTGTGAAGTAACGGCATTAGCTCATGGCGTGCGCTACCACTTAGAAGACCGCGTGATTATTCATAGAAATAAGACCGTGGTGTTTGCGTAAGTCTTTACAGTGATAAATTAAAAAAGCCCGCGAGTAAACATTACTTTCGGGCTTCTCTTTACACTGTTTTTCGCTCTACACTTTTTTTGCTTTACACTTTTTTCGCTTTATTTAGACATTCTTTTTTACGTTGTTAAATCCATCATCACCTAGCACCACTTGAAGTCTCGCTTTTATTACGGCTTCCTTATGAGGATAGTGAAAGTCAAACCCTTTACCGTTGCCGCTTTCCAAAATGACTCCAAGGTAATGGTGAGAAAAATTAAGCGCATAGATAGTATTGGCGTTCACCCTGAGGGGCTGGCGATCAAGTCCCTGTAAAAAATGAAACACCACAAAATCACCATCTTTTTCTATCAATTTTTCAATGGGATATCTATTACCGAAGCGCCTGCTTCTTAAATAAGAGAAAAAGCCTATACATAGCCCAACACTACCTAGGGTAGCCGCTAGTTTAACTTCACCTTCTGCAGTGATATTTAAAATAAAAAGAGCCAGTAGAAACACTGGAACACCAAGAAATAGTGCCTTGTCGATGGGTTTGCGTTGCATCGTCTTCCCTGTGAAATTTTGATTCCCTTTAAAGACGCAATAAATCACAAAGCGGCTATGGTTTCAATACAAGCAACGGTTTCAATACGTCCACTTTCTTGTCATTAGGTTAGTGCTGTTATCGGTCTGACATGAACTACTTTACGCTTCAAACAGGGCTGGTGCGTATGGCACGTCTTAGCTTCATGTAATACCACAGGTTCGAGGCTGCAAACAGGGCTTCAGTAATGGCTAATCCCCACGTTTGCGTAATTATTCCGTACGCAGTGAAGTTGATGGAGCCAATGATCATGCATACCCTTAAACCCGCTTCCTTGCAGTGAAGTTCGCCAAACCGGTATGCCATAAAAGTTAACACCGGCATAGCTTCAACTAACGATGTTTTACCGGTTAGGTTATTCACCGTCAGCACAATAACCATCATAGAGATTAATGTAATGTAGGTTGCCACAGGAGACAGAAGTTTTTGTTTTATTAAACGATAACTGGTACTCAGCCCCGCCACCGTAATTACTACAGCTCCTCCCCACGCTTGCTCGAAAACCAAAAGTGAGCCAATAGCAATACATAACCCTAAATTCAGTAGCAGTAATTTACGTTCAGTGTTCGACCAAAAGGAGGCCAAAGCGAATGCAACGGGAAACGCGTGAAGAAGTAATTCAAACATGATGATCACAGTAAAAAAGTCAGTGGTTTACGAGCTGCGGAAGACAGCTATTCAGAACGCGCGCAGTGTAATTTCCAACCAGCATAAAGCCAATCAAAATTTGACCAATTTCGACGAATTACATATCAGCGCGATTTCTCTTCAAACCGCTGTGCTGCAAGGAATTACGTTAAAGAGCATTTAACTTATTTTTACATTATCTTAAGATGGTTTTTGTCATAAAACGTATAGATAAAAACAGACAGGAAAACTCATGGGTAAATTTAAATCATCACTCACCGCTATGGCGGTTGTGGTTGCACTCGGTGCATGTTCAGAACAAAAAGCACCTGAGACCACCAGCACAGATGTACAAAATACAGCGACATCTCAACAAGCACAGTTTGATAACGTGCTGCTTCAAGAGTTTAAAGGCCCGTACGGTGGCATGCCTGCTTTCGATAAAATGAATTTGGAAGATTTGAAGCCTGCGCTAGAAAAAGCCATGGAACTGAATCTTAAAGAGATCGAAGCCATCGCAAATAACGAAGCGCCACCAACGTTTGAAAACGTCATTGTTGAAATGGAGCGCGCAGGTGCAGAGCTTGGACGCGTATTCACGTATTACGGCATTTGGAGCTCAAACAAGTCTAGCCCTGAATTCCGCGAAATTCAGGCCGAGATGTCACCAAAACTGTCAGCTTTCTTCACTCAAATTACGCAAAATGAAAAACTCTTTGAAAGAGTGAAAACGGTGTACGAGTCTGATGAACTGAAATCGCTCACGCCAGAAGAACAGCGTATTACGTGGATGACTTACAACAGCTTCGCGCGCAACGGTGCAACGTTAGATGGCGAAGCGAAAAAGCGCTATGCTGAAATTAACCAAGAACTTGCTACTCTGCACACCAAGTTTTCTAACAACGTGCTAGCAGACGAAGAAAACTACGTTACTTATATTACTGAAGACCAGCTTGACGGCCTACCCGCTTCGTTTGTAAAGGCAGCTAAAGCGGCAGCAGAGTCTCGCGGCGAAGAAGGTAAGTATGCGATTACCAATACGCGTTCGTCTATGGACCCGTTCTTGACCTACTCAACCAATCGTGAGCTTCGCGAAAAAGTATGGCGTACTTACTACAACCGCGGTGACAATGCCGACGAGTTTGATAACAATGACATTATCAAGCGCATCCTAATCCTTCGAGATGAGCGCGTTGAGCTGTTAGGTTACGAAAATTACGCACAGTGGCGTTTAGAAGATCGTATGGCGAAGAACCCAGAAAACGCCATGGATCTGATGATGAAAGTATGGCCTGCCGCTATTGCTCGCGTTGAAGAAGAAGTGGCCGACATGCAGGCCATTGCCGATGCAGAAGGTGCAGACATCACTATTGCGCCATGGGACTACCGCTTCTATGCAGAAAAAGTGCGCCAAGCGAAGTACGACCTAGATTCAAACGAAGTAAAGCAGTACTTACAGCTTGATAAGCTGCGCGAAGCGATGTTTTACGTTGCAGGTCGCTTGTTCAACTTCAACTTCACACCTGTTGAAGAAGGCAAAGTACCCGTTTTCCACGAAGACGTGAAAGTATGGGAAGTAACTGACAAAGACAGCGGTGAGCATATCGGTCTTTGGTACCTTGACCCATTCTCACGCCAAGGTAAACGCTCTGGTGCTTGGGCAACGACGTATCGCTCTTACACCACGTTCGATGGCAAGAAGACCGTATTGTCTTCAAACAATTCGAACTTCGTGAAAGGTGCTGATGGCGAAGCTACACTTATTTCGTGGGATGATGCTGAAACCTACTTCCATGAATTTGGTCATGCTCTTCACTTCTTAGCGTCTGACGTAGAATACCCGTCTTCGCATTCTGGCGTACGCGATTACACTGAGTTCCAGTCTCAGTTATTAGAGCGCTGGTTGACCACCGATGAGGTAATCAACAACTATCTGGTTCACCATGAAACAGGCGAGCCAATTCCAGCAGAACTAGTTGAGAAGATTAAGAAGGCCTCAACCTTCAATGAAGGCTTCAAAACCACTGAGTACATGGCTTCTGCCATTATGGATCTGAAGTATCATACTACCGATCCTAGCAAGATTGACCCTGATACTTTTGAGCGTGAAGAGCTTAAGAAGCTTGGTATGCCAGAAGAAATCGTTATGCGTCACCGTTCACCTCACTTCGGTCACGTGTTCTCGGGTGAAGGTTATGCTGCGGCCTATTACGGCTACATGTGGGCAGAGGTTCTTACTGCTGACGCAGCAGAAGCCTTTATGGAAGCACCGGGTGGTTTCTACGATAAAGAAGTAGGCGATCGCTTAGTGAAATATCTATTCGCCGTACGTAACGCAATGGATCCAGCTGAAGCATATCGCAAGTTCCGTGGTCGTGACGCCAAGGTAGACGCATTGATGCGTGACCGTGGTTTCCCTATTCCTAAGGAAAGCAAAGAGTAAGTTAACGCACTTACCCTTCCTAGGTCCTGTTGTTATTCGCTGTACATCAAAGAGCAACAGGCCCTAGCTGTGGCTAATTAAATATTTAGCTTCAGTACGCCATTTGCCCTCTTGTTTTCTTCGTAAAGCAGAGGGCTTTTTTACAACTGACGTTTTTGTAAAGCCTCATCTTTCTATTGACCTATTGGTCAATTATGCTTCACAATCTCTTTGCCCTAGCAAAAAGTATAAACTTTGCAGGGAAAAGGTCGATAACTTGTCTGCGCTTTAAAAATAACAATAGCACTAGCGTAAGAATCAGAGAGTAGTACTGACCCGCCTAGGACTCAGTATCAGACGTTGCTGTGCCTGCAATGCCACGTCACCCTTGATCATAAATTTCAGCATTAACTTACGTGGTCGAAAGTCATGACTTTCAGTATAAAACAAAAACTCATTATTTCTCTTATTGTGGCGGTGCTCGCTGCTGCTATTCTTGTAGGTTCTATTAGCCAATGGATTGCCCGTGATCTCGTTAAAGAGAACATGGAAGAACTTCAGCTTCCTTCATTACTTAAACAAGTTGGTAACCGAGTGGACGGGGAAGCAAGTGTAATGCTTACCGTTGCTCACGGCATTGCTTCTAACCCCGACATTCTTGCCTGGTCGTCGGCAGGCGCAGATAGCGCTGGCGAACGCCGTCTCCTTAGCTATTTAAGTAATATCGTTGATTTTAACGATTTAACGGTAGCCTCATTTGTAGACAGAACCACCTACAAATATTGGAACCAAGATGGTTTCTTGCGGGTGCTACAAAATGATGAATTTGATGGGTGGTTTTTCGCTTACAAAAATAGCGGCGAACCAATTTCACTAAGCCTATACAACGAACCGGGCCAAGGTTACCGACTTTTTGCGAATTACCAGCAAGTAAACGGCAGAGGTATGTCGGGTGTCGCTAAATCGGTCGATGAGCTGCTAGATATCATCAATGCGGTGAAAATTGCGCAAACCGGCTTTGTCTTTCTTGTTGACGGAAACGGCACCATTATCGCTCATCCCAATACCGAGTTATTAGGAAAGGCTAAGTTAGCGTCCATAAGCGATTCAAGCACATCAGGGCAACTACTCAATCGTCAGAGCTTTGCTATGGCCACCAGTGACGCGGCAGGCGACACGCAACTGTTTGCCAGTACCTATGTGGAAAAAGCCGGTTGGTACGTGGTTGCACAAGTACCTGAGCATGAGCTCTACGCATCGCTAAATGCAGGCAG
>Ga0208571_1000209_pt1 | contig 22443 bp, 14 predicted proteins | sample DeeseametaMP0103_FD_184223 | JGI IMG/M metagenome (GOLD analysis project Ga0208571, IMG submission 184223) | Marine microbial communities from the Deep Atlantic Ocean - MP0103 (SPAdes) | ecosystem: Environmental > Aquatic > Marine > Oceanic | place: Atlantic Ocean | collected 2010-12-22
ATGAAACAGGCGGTTAACAATTACCGTGCTAGTGATGATCGGAAAGAACCTCATTGGTTTTTCAAAGCTGATTACTGGAAATACTTTGAACACAAACAAACATATTATTTTGAATGTCCCGAATGTGATTATTCAGAAACAAGCGATAGCAAAGATCTTGTGTCAATTTGTAAAAAATGTCATGCAAAAGACAAGGTTACTCGTAACCGATTAATAATAAATAAGAGCCAGTTTAATGGGGCAACGGATTTGATGTCTGATGGTTTTTAGACGTAGTGATTGCCATAATTCTAAATATATCTAAAATAAGAGGTCAGGTCTTGAATAAACATACCATACGGGGTCGGTTTAGATACCTAATTCGCCTTATATGGAGCGATCATTCCATTAGGCGATAGTAACAACACATAATTACAAACATGATCTTAAAACAAAGAAAAAGGAGACAAAATGGCTGAGATCAGAAGAAATGAAAAGGGTCAATTCATTGACTCGGGAAATCCTGGGGGTCGCCCTAAGGGTCAATCAATAACAAAGCAATTGAGGAAGTATATGTGGGAAATTGATCCTGAAAATGGAACATCAAGAATGGAACATATGTGCGTAATTCTTTGGCAGAAGGCAATGGCTGGAGATCTAAGGGCAATTGGCTTGATTATGGATCGCCTTGAAGGTAGGCCGAAGCAACGGATAGAAACCGACGAATCATTAATGCAACCTATTAGGGTGTTTGATAGAGACCCTGTGAGTTTCGTTATAAAAGATAAACACGGTAACATAATGCTGATTGATAAAGATACAAGAGAAATCGTAGTTGATTCTTTCCTTGAAGATGATCCCGAAACTAGGAACATAGGATAACGCAACGGATAAATAATCCCTTGCGTTACCGAGAATCAATTGATTATATGTCTAACTATATCTAATTTGAGGCGTAGAAAGGAGTAAATCACAATGGCTAAACTCGAAAAACGAAACGGTAAATATTACGTTCGGGTTTGGATTCCTGATTACAAGAAGTATAAATGGATTCCAACCGATGCTGGTAAAGCCGATTCAGTGAGAGTCTGCAAGTTGATTACTAAAGAAGAAGCTCTAGTAAGAGTCGGTCTTAAGAAGCAGCTTGATGCTCTCAAACTCGATCTGAGACTAGACGAGGCCATTGATAGGTTTCTAAAAGCCAAACGGAATGAGTTAAGTCCTAGCACAATACCATCTTATAGATTATCACTAGATGACCTAAAGAAGGTTTGTGGTGCATCCACAAGGCTAGGAGAGCTTAATCCAGATGACTATTTAGACCTTATCGATTACTTGAGAAATAAAAAACAAGTAACACCTACCACAATAAACATCCGCTTTAGATCAATAAAGGCGTTTCTAAACTGGTGTATTGATATGAGATACCTCAAGGAAATGCCATTTAAGATCAAAAAACAAGCGGAAATAAAAGGTGAGCCTCGAGTGTTTACTCCCGACGAATTCAAACGGATATACGATCTAACCCTTAATCCTGTATTAAAAGCCTATTTTAGGCTTACTTATTTTACAGGAATGAGGAGGAAGGAAATAAATGGCTCTAACTGGATCGAAAGAAATGGTAGATCATTTATTCAGGTTACGGAAACCAAAGGTACTGATAAATCCTGGCGGTTAATACCGATCCTTTATGATGATTGTAAATCCGATTGGGAACTAGCTACTAATACTCAATACAAACTAGATCGTCTAACGAGAGGTTTTACTGAAGTTGCCAAACTAGCTGGATGCTATGTCAAATTCAAAAAGACATTCCATGGTTTAAGGCATTCCTTTGGTGAACAATGGATAGGTGATGGAAAGTCGATAGCAATTTTGAAAAAGGTTATGGGGCATAGCAATATTGCTACAACCATAGACTTTTATTCTGATGCTAAAATCGATTATTATGGCGAAAAGGCGTTAAGTTAGGTCATAAGTTAGACTATGTTAGAGAGAACATATGTAGATGGTCGTCAAATCAAGGGACTTAAAATCCCTCGGTCATTGCGGCCGTGCCGGTTCGAGTCCGGCCCCGGGTACAAAATAAATATCTGTATATAAAAAATAGAGTGAATTAATTTATACTTTCAAAAGTAAAAATTATTCACCGCATAATTCATCATAGGCTTCCTGAGCCTCACTTACGTCTTGGCCTGTGCCGCTCATACATGTAATAACATCATCATAAGCTGTACACATATTTTCAAATGCTTCTGTAGTTCCATCTAACGCTTCACTTGCAGCATTCAATGCTTCAGCTTCAGTAACACACAACTCTTCTTCTATAGCTTCTTCTGCTTCATCACATCCTACCCATAATACAGGCAGAAGTAAGAATAACAATTTAAATTTCATTACTATTCATCCTATTTATTATTCAAGTCTCCAATTCAGGTCATATTAATTAAATAATTCTGTTTGGTCAATTAAAAATCACATTATGTGATCTGGGTCAATAATCATTAGTATACTTGATTATAATTGCTTGCGCACCCTATTATCCGAAGCAAATGACCAGGCGAAAATTCCTACAAATTTGGCAGGTCGCTACTGGTATGATCGTATCCTTCATCAGTGCGCCAGCAATATATTTTTGGCAGACAGATAGATCAGTGACTGCCGAAATAGATGATCGCTGGATCGATGCGGGGAGAGTCGATGATTTACCAATAGATCAGTGGCGAGAAGAAATGCTGCTTTTTCAGCGACAGGATCGCTGGGCTACATTTGAACAAAAAGAGCTTATCTATATCCATCGTAGCGCTCAGGATATCACAGTTTTCAGCGCCATTTGCCCCCATGCGGCGTGCCTGATCCGGAAGAATGATGCGGGTTTTGGTTGCCCATGCCATAAAAGTAGTTTTGCCAGTGACGGTATTGTACTTGCCGGACCGTCCCCGCGCTCACTGGATCGTCTGGATACAAAAGTGCAGGACGGGCGGCTTTATGTTAAATACGAAAAATTCAGGCCAGGAACCAAAACCAAAGAGATGGTTGGCTAATGCGACCTCTGCGAAGGATAATAACCGTCAGCGCTAGCGCCAGCCTGCTATTCCTGGGGCTGGTGATCCTCAGCGGCTGGGGTCTATCCGGGTCATATGTACCATCATTGACAGATGCGTTCCCAGCCACACTGTATCTGGAAAAATATAGTAGTGGGGGTCATTTGCTGCGCAGCATACATTATTATTCATCTTCCGGCCTGGTGTTCAGCGGTTTTGTGTTCCTATGCTGTTTTTATATCAGCGGGTTTGCTGCCAAATACCGCAAAACCTGGATACTGGGTGTTGTGCTCTACCTGTTGATTGTTGGAAGTGCATTCACCGGGTATGTGCTGCCCCTGGATCAGAATGCGTATTGGGGTACAAAGGTGCGCTTAGGCATTGTGGAGACGGTTCCCTTAGTGGGTACTGCCATTGCTGATTTTCTCCGCGGCGGTGCAACGTTCAACAGTGCTACGCTGCCCCGGTTTTTTACGCTTCATGGATCTGTATTAGCTGCGGCAATCTTCCTATGCCTGTTTCTCTTGATTCATTCCTGGAAATCAGTTTTCATACAATATCTCAGCGACCAGCGGTTCAACGTCACACTATTAGTTTCAATTATTCTATTTTTTATTCTAATAATTCGATTCAGCGCACCACTGGAATTGCCTGCTGATCCAGCAGATGTAGAATACAATCCCAGACCGGAGTGGTACTTCCTATGGCTATTTCAGTTTGGCAAATACGTGGAGTGGGCACCTTGGATTCAAAGTGGTGTTTTACCGCTTTTGGGTATTGGGTTTTTATTTGCTGTGCCGTGGCTAAGGAATCATGGTCAAAAAAGACGATCTGCCATTGCAGTAAGCTGGTGTTTGGGCTGGCTGGTTTTTACTGGCTTGGCTATAATTGATGCTAAAGATCTACCAGGTAATCCCAATTATAGTGAGGGCATGGCCATAGGTGCAGAAAAGAATTTCAACCGCTTATGTGTGGATTGCCATGGTCCTGGCGGATTGGGTGATGGACCTGAGGCCCAGGCGTTTGATCTGCCAACACCGGATTTTACCGCCCGCGAATTCTGGAATAATATAGATGAACAGCAAATGATAATCGCCGTCAGGGATGGCAAAGGAAATGATATGCCGGATTTTAGTGGATCGTTAACTTATGAGCAGATTTTGGCACTGATCCACCATATTGAAAAATCATTTAAACCGAACTATCAGGAGTAACACATGAAAATAAAATTTGTCTTACCGTTGTTCATCCTTGGTCTTGCAATTATTGTATATGGACAGTCCGATTTCAAGAATCTGAAAGTCCTTGATCCAAAAATAGAAGAATCAGAACTGAAGCTGCTTATGAAAAGCTACGCGAAAAGCCTGGGTGTGAAGTGTACTTTTTGTCACGTTCGCGATTCCTTTCATAAAGATGATAAAGAACATAAGCTCATTGCTCGTAAAATGATTGCCATGACAGCCGGTATACGCGCAGACCTTAAGAAGATATTCCCCAAAAAGGATGTGTCTGAGAAATTTGATTGTGTAGTCTGTCATGCTGGTAGCGCTGATCCGGAATGGGCCGAAGCGCATTTAATTAGATAAAGTACCCTGGTAACGCGTGTTTTGTATCAGAGTATATATCTTCTACTTGAACAGAATGACAAGAATGTCATACATTCCGCAATCATACTTTACGTAAAAAGTATGAACGATATGCGGAGTCTAAAACACAAGGCATTAGCTTTACTCGCCCTGCTCACCGTGCTCCGTGCCTCAAATTCACCCGATATAACAGATGTATTTGTGGATTCATTTACAAATGGATTACTGTTTACACTGTATTCTGAGGAGACAATTTACCTTGACAATGTTTCCAGTTGGATGTCTCCCCATGGTTGGTATTATATAACAGTCAATGGCGCAACATTTTCCCTGGATATTCCAGGTAAAATCCCAGCCCTGGGACAGGTAAAGGATATTGTAATAAAAAATAGCCATGAATCTGGCCAGCTCGCATTTTTGGTAAAAAAACCGTTCCATTCCATCCAAATATTAAAATCTGAAATATCCAATGCGGTGCAAGTCTCAGCAGTTTATGAGGTAAGTAGTTCAATTAAACAACGACTTGGAGATACGCTAGTTGAAAAAGATAAAGAAAAACCTCTTGAAGAAAGGACCCGGCCCTTAGCACGAAAAAAAGCGCAGGATGTTGCCAATCGCGAACCTAGTATTGATTATATGCACTTAGGTTTCAACGCTGACACGCTTAACCTGGCTGTTGATGAAATGCTGGATGCTATACTGCTTGATATGGCGGATGTTGATGATTTTACGAATAGTAAAAAGCTCGAGAATGAAACCGAATTTATCAGGATGTATGAAGGCAAACAGCACCGCATTAATGACCCTGACATTATGAATGACCTGGTCAAACTGGGTGACGTAGCCGTGAAAGGTCCAGCCAGTTCTTCCGTCCGGGAATTATTCATCCCCAAGAGGAAATGGTATAAGGATGATTTCTTTTTACCGAAAGATGGGCCGCAGGAAAAGGGCCGGTTAAAGATAACTTCCACTATTGATGATATAACTGTATTTATCGATGATGAATATGTTGGCTTGACACCAATCAATGATAATATTGAATTGACTGTTGGTCCGCACAAGGTTTGGTGTATACCGCCAGTACCTGCGAATGATAGCCGCTGGTATGAGGATCCAATCAGTGGAAATGTGATCGGGGACGCCATTCATAATGTAATTGTCCGCGAGAATGCAGTCACGATGGTGGACTTTGACCTCTATATTCTTAATACATCGCCAAATTATAAGGAAAAAGTATATTACCTGGACTCCTTAGGCGCCATCGTTGGTCCAGAAGATGATAGCCGCTATGCAGACCTGAGTATGGAACGGTTTATTAAGAAACGCATTACTAGTCATAAAAATTCTGCGGTTAAGAGAGCAGTTGTACCGCCACTTGTTAAAGAAGGCAAAAGTACGAAACAGAAGACAGCTATGAATGTGCCGCCGCCTTTGGCAATGTCAGATCTACGAAAATCCAACAAAAAGACCGCGGAAAAAACGCAGGATCAAACAGATTTAGCAAATACAACACCTGGCGCAGATGATACCAAAGCAGAAGTGGATGTGCGTGAGTCGGAAATTGAAGATACTGAAGTAGATGACATAGCGGATATTGTTGTGCCCGATCCAGATGAAAAAACAAGTAATGATTCCAAAGGTAATTTGTTTAGCCGCCTTTTTTCATCGTTAAAAAGAAATGGTCCAAAAGGATCAAAACGCGATAAACCCGACACACAAGAATCACAGATCGATGAACCAGCAGAAGAAGAAATGGAACAGCTAAAAACTGATATTGAAGAAGGTGACCTAGCCGCTGCTGATTTAGATATAAAAACTGCTAGACCCGATCGCAATATTTTTCAAAGAGTTTTCCCACAAAGGGATTCCACAGCAAACCGGCAGAAGGAACCGCCGCGTCGCTCCACCATACGTTCTGCGGATTTGGATGTTGTCCGGATAGTTAATGCGGAATACGTAAATCCGAAAAAGCGTCGACCGGTGAATATCAATAATAAATTTCCCAGCACCAATCACCGCGTATATTGTTTTACGGCTGTAAAGAATCTCGGCACACCGGTCAATATCAGTCATTATTGGTACCGTAACGGGGAATTTATGGCCCGAGTACCAATGGAGGTCGGTTTTTCAAGTTTCTGGCGTTGCTGGTCTTATATCACTCTCAAAAACGGTTTCGAAGGGAATTGGAAGGTAGTAGTCCGGGGGCCTACCAACCAGGTACTAGAAGAAATAAATTTATCCATCTTTCCGGATAAGAATCTGGCCAAACAAAAGCAATAAGAATACGTCCCAACAGTATTTCCTTTGGTGCCATTATCCTGATTTCCTATTTTGGTATGCGTGAAATCACAGAGAACTGCACCCCAAACCCACACTGTATACGGACTAAATAGCGCAAAACAGGTCCTTAAAACGGATCGCTTCGAAATTACCGCGATTGATATTCATAAAAATGGTCCTGCTGATAAAGACCCTGTTATTACAGATTTGTTAAAGGAAGTTACTTTTGCACCCAGATCTTGGACCAATGAGAAGTTTGCCAGGAAATACGAAGGATACCGCACCCAGGGTATAGCAGTATCCTTTATTGGACCGGTGATCACACCTTTGCCTTCCTTTGCTAATGGTAAGCCTACTATGGGATTTTTGCTGGGGGATCATATATCGGATCCGCAAAACCTGGGACAGATAATTCGCACGGCTGAATGTGCCGGTTTGGATGGCTTAATTCTACCTGAAAGAGGTGGTACACAACTTACCGATGCTGTATTACAGGTTAGCCAGGGAGCTTTTGTTACATTACCAATCTACAGTTGCGGCAATGTGCAACAAACATTGCAGCAATTGAAAGACGAGGGATTCTGGATTGTAGGTGTAGAAAATGATGAACAGGCAAAAGTATGGTATGAAGTGAATTATTCTGGTAAGGTAGTTATTGTTGTCGGTAGTGAAGGGCAGGGTATTCGAAAGCTGGTGCGCAGGAGATGTGATTTCCTGGCAACCATACCCATGCAAGGTCAAATTAATTCATTAAATGTATCTGCTGCTGTGAGCGCGGTGCTATTTGAAAGGCAGCGGCAGATTAACGCTGAAAAGTGATACCAATATGAAAATATATACGCCGGTAGGCCGGATAATACTGATCGCAGTATTGTTATATAGTGGCTGCATTACAGTAGTGAAAAAAGACACGGAAATTTTGTGGGACACCTATGGCGTCCCACACATTTTTGCCGGTGACTATAATCAGTTATTCTATGCTTTTGGCTGGGCCCAAATGCGTAACCATGGGAATCTCATGCTGCGGCTATTTGGACAGGCTCGGGGCCAAGCTGCTGAATATTTTGGCGAGTCTTACCTAATATCTGATCAATGGGTACACACGCATAATATTCCACAGCGAGCTGCTGAATGGCTGGATTTACAACAGCCTGAGTTTAAACAGTATTTTCAAAGCTTTACTGCCGGTATAAATGATTATGCTGCTCAATTCCCTGAAAAAATAGATTCTGATAACAAAGCTATTCTACCAATAGAGCCAACGGATTTACTGGCTCACTATCAGCGTGTAATCATCTATCATTTTGTCACAAACCCGAGAGATACGCAATTCAATCCGACATCAATACGCGCAGACCGGGGTTCTAACACCTGGGCGATCGGTCCGTCAAAGTCTGCCTCAGGTAATGCGATGCTGATCATCAATCCGCACTTACCTTGGGGCGACATGTTCACTTGGTTTGAAGTTCAACTAAATTGCAAAACTTTGAATATATACGGCGCAACCCTTGTGGGCAGCCCCTTTATTGGTATTGGTTTTAATGATTACCTGGGCTGGGCCCACACCAACAATGTGCATGATGGACAGGACCTGTACAAATTGGTTCTTGCTGATGGTGGCTATAAATGGGGTGATGATAGCAAACCATTTGCGACTAGGACAGTGAAATTGAAGGTAAGAGGGTCGGATGGGGTGCTATCAGAAAAAGAGTTGACCATAAAAGAATCGGTTCATGGCCCAATAGTCCGCGAAGATGAAAATCATGCCTATGCTCTACGGGTTGTAGGACAGGATCAACCATATATATTTGAACAATATTTAGGAATGGCACTAGCGAAAAATTTTGATGAATTCCAAAAAGCGGCCAGTCGTTTACAAAACCCATTCTTTACTACCATGTATGCCGATCGTGACGGACGTATTATGCACCTTTTTGGTGGCAGGACCCCGGTTAGGCCTGCTGGAGATTGGAATTGGCTGGGTACTGTTCCTGGTGATACGCCGCAAACGCTTTGGCACGAGACACATACATATACCGAATTACCAAAGGTGATCGATGCAAAATCAGGGTGGCTGCAGAATGCCAACGATCCACCATGGACTACTACACTGCCGCGGGAATTGGATCGCCGCGATTATCCCGATTATATGTCCCGGAACTTTATGCATTTTCGTGCTCAGAGATCAGCTAGAATGGCCTATGAGGATGATAAAATTACCTTCAATGAACTATTAGCCTATAAAATGGATACCCGCATGGAACTGGCGGACCGATTAGTGGATGACTTGGTCGAAGCAGCTGAAAGTTCAGATGATAATTTTTTGCACGAAGCAGCTGCTGTATTGAAAAAATGGGATCGCTGTACAGACAATGAAAGCCGTGGTGCTGTATTATTCAAGGAATGGGTGGATGCGGTTGGCTTTTATATAGATAAACCCGATCTGTTTCATTCACCTTGGCTTGAAGAAGATCCGTTTAATACACCTGTTGGAATTGCGGATATAACTGCCGGATTGGCGGCACTGCGCAATGCTGGGAATAAGGTAATTGATAACTACGGTAAACTGGATATTGCCTGGGGCGATGTATTTCGTATTATCCGTGATGATGTGGATCTGCCGGCAAATGGCGGCCCCGGTGATCCTTATGGTTTATTTCGAGTGACGGGATACCGCCCAATAGAGAATAATCGCTATGCGGCTGTTGGGGGTGATTCTTTCCAGGCTATTATTGAATTCGGTGATCCATTGCAAGCAATGGCCAGTATTAGCTATGGCAATGCTTCTCAAGAAGGATCCCCCCACCGCACTGACCAGGTGAAATTTTACTCGCAGAAAAAGTTACGACCAATATGGCGTTCACGGTCAGAAATTGAATCAAACCTTACACTGACTGAACAATTCTAAATATTGGACCAGAAAGGGAATAGTACAGGATGGCAAATATATATGATGAAAGATCGGATGATCACGCTGGGTTTGCTGCCGGCGCCAAAGTAGAAACGACTATTGATCATCATGAAGTAAATAGAGATCTAGCTGCCCAAACGCAACTCACAATCGTATCCGTAGCTCACTTTCCCACCCGGGTCATTGCAACTGATGAAAATGGTATCGAATGGACTCTGCCACTGCATTCCGTAAAAATACTGGAACAAGTTGTTCAAAATGATGAGCCAGGTGAAGATGCAGATGCCGGTGATGATGGGTAAAACCATCCACCAAATCAAGGATGTATCGTCTACCTCCGCATTAGAAGACACCTTACCATCGATAAATTTTCTGTGATCAACTGCATCATCTCGATATATTCATCCGTTAACTGCGCGACTCACTGCAAGCTATTGTTACACAGGACCCTTTCCGTTTTCCACTGGATGTGTCTGTTTTTTGGAATTTCTTATCCCACGGAATAATCATTTTGAAGGTACTTTGGCTCATGGTCATTGAAAATATGCGCTGCCGCGGAGGATCATTTTTAAATATGATCCTGATCACCAATGCTGGTGTTTTTATCATTTCGTTTGTGAATAGTGTTCTGGGCGGTAATTACTGGTTCATTTGTGAAAAACCTGGTGGTGAGAGTCTCTTTATTATTGGTGAGTGGCCCCTCTATTTCATTGGGTTTGAGATGTTTGGCATTCTTGTGTTGGGTTTGTTTTACATTCCCATGATCATTCTGCGAAAAAAAGGGGTGAAATTTGCAGTCCGATAAATACAGCATTAATTTCTATTCAAAATGAGCAGATTATTTTTCTATTTTTTTGCTGTATTAGTTATATCATTTTTATGCTCATTACTAGAATCTTTTATTCTTTCGGTAACACACGCCCATATAAGTTTAGTGTCAAAGGATCGGCCTGCGTTGGGGAAAAAGTTGTCCTACTTTAAGGAAAATATTAATCGACCTTTATCGGCCATCCTGAGTTTAAATACCATAGCCAATACGGTAGGCGCAGCCAGTGTTGGCGCGATCGCCTTGATTGAATTTGGCAGCAGTTGGGTGGCAATCATGTCCGGTATTTTGACCTTATCTATATTAATCTTCTCTGAGATCATACCAAAAACAATCGGCGCGCTATACTGGAAAAGAATACTTGTTCCTGCTACTTTTGCGGTACAAGTGCTTATCGTTATGACCTATCCACTGGTGGTCCTGCTGGAATTGCTTTCCAAGTGGTTGGCTAAGGATGGAAATGAAGATAAAGTTTCTCGGGAAGAAGTTATTGCAATGGCAGAATTGGGTGAGGATGAAGGTACGATTGAAGAGAGCGAGAGTACGGTGATTGAAAATGTACTCATGCTTGATGATATCCCAGTAGAGGAGGTGCTCACACCCAGATCTGTGATCTTTGCGCTGGATAAAACCAGTAGCGTGAGAGAAGTTCTGGACAAGTACAATGACATTGAATTTTCACGGATTCCTGTATATGAAGAGGGACTGGATAATATCATTGGTATCGTGCGTCGCCATGTTCTATTAAAAAGCAAAGCTGAAGATCAATTTGATGTGACCATGGGTGAATTGGCTAAACCGATCCATACTGTGGAAGAAAATGATTCTGTTGGTAATGTACTGGATGAATTTGTGAAACGTCGAGAACACCTTTTCATGGTCAAGGATCAATTCGGCCAGGTTGCCGGCCTGATCACGCTGGAAGATGCAATTGAAACATTGCTAGGTATTGAGATTGTTGATGAGACTGATTCCGTGGTGGATATGCGTAAACTTGCTCTGGATAATTGGCGGAAAAAACGCTGGAAAAGCCAGGAAAAATAACCAGCGGACCGAACAGAACCAGCGTACCCAAACCATGAATTGAACGATGCGCCGCTGGATCACAATTGTTTCCTTTATTTCTTTTTTCACCCACGCCCAGCAAACACCAGTAAAAACACTTTATTTTGTAAACGAATTCGATTTTAAAAGTGGATACCCCACTCCCCAATCAGAAATTCGATACAAACCGCACATTCGCGCCGAATATGATGCGCTGGGCCGTTTGCTATCGAAGGCTAATCTGAACCGCAAAAGTATTATCGTCACCAAAGAAACCTATACCTATGAGACGGATACAAATGACCCCATTGAAAAGCGAGATTATGAAGGGGAAGATCGCCTGGTGCGAAAAACATTATTCGGATTGCGGGGAAAAGCACCAAATTATATTTCCTATGTTTATGGAGTCGATTCGCTAGAGACCTGGAAAGATGATATCTTTACGATAATCAATTATAATGAATTTGAAAAACCCTATCTCTTTCAGTTCTTAGATGTGAATGCGGTTGGGTATGCCAATGCGACGCTGGAATATAATGATCAAGGATGGTTGACCAGACAGGTATGGAAACGATTGCCTGGTGGCAGGGTTATGCGCTTATGGACTTATGATTTTGATCCGCAAACTGAATTGACCAGGATCCTGGAATATGATTCCATTAGTACCCTGGTAATGGACATCAGATTAAACCCGGATTCACTGGAAGCTGTCTATAATCCCCTCATGCCAGTAGACAGTGGTTTTGTGAATCATACCAGGATATCCGTTGAGTTGCAGGATAGTATTAATTACGGTTTTATTACCTGGCGCTGGGTCGCAGGTGTGCCTGATGTGGACAGTGTGCATGTTTTCAAGATGCCAGACAGTTTGTTTGAACGACGAACATATTACGATTATGATCTGCAGCTAGATAATTATCTTACGGATGGAGGGATCTACGATATCGAGTTCACGGGGGAGAGTGCCTTCGAATTTGAGATCATTAAGGTAGTTATCCCGCACGTAATGTATGATATTACGCCGCCCACCATTTCCATCGGTACGAAGCCAGCCATAAATAAACCGGAATTCTTTTTTACGACAGATGAACCATTATCTGCAGGGTATGTTGAATGGATTCCCTTTCCATCATCATCACACCAGGATTCGATACATCGTGTTGCCATGACCGACGCTGAATTACAACTTGGGACAAGGCAGTTTATTACACTGGATAATCAGACGCCGCTACTGGATAGTGCGGAATATACGCTGCAACTAACAGCATATGATCGGGCTAGGAATAGTTCCTTCTTCCAGGCAGAAGAACTGATACTTTACGATATTTCTCCACCCCTGGTTTACATGTATTATCCATTGAGCAATACCTATGTGAATCATTTGGAGGTGCAGGTCGAAGCAAGTGAAGTCTTGGCTTCCGGACAAATTATTTTAACGGACCTTTCTGGTACCCGTGACACATTGTCGCCACATATCTACCAGCTACCAAAAAAAGAACTGCAACTGGGCCTGCATGCCGCTTTGCTCGATGATGCACTACCGGTGATGGATACGACAACCTATAGCTTCAAGTTCATCGGTATCGACCCTGCTGGCAATATTTCAGATCCGGCCATCCGAGAACCGATTTATTATGATATATCGCCCCCGATCTATATACAGATATTTCCAACCATTGGGTCCCATGTTAATAATCCACGGCTGTCATTCATTGTAAGTGAGGATCTTGCCGCAGGAGAATTCACCTGGGCTTACCGTGAGGGACTGCGGGATACAACAGCGCCGCACGTAATTGCCCTGGAAAGCAATGAGCGTAAGGGCGATACGCGTACAAACTGGATGCTCAAGAACCAAACGGAACTGTTGGATGGCACCATATATGATCTCATATTTATCGGTCAGGATCTGGCTGGCAATCAAACAGGGTTCATCACAACCCCAGACATAACTTACGATATTACGCTGCCGGTATTTGCAATTCTAGATCCGGTCAATGAAGCGTATGTGAATTATCTTACTGTGTCCTATGAAATATCGGAACCACTTCGGGAAGGTACGATCACGTGGACAGCGCTAAATCCAGAAAAAGACCCGGAATCACCACGGATCATATCAATTAACACAAAGGAAATGATCGAAGGGGTATATACGGATGTACTGTTAGCGAATATGACCAATCTTATTGATAGTGTGACCTATAATCTGGAAATGAAGGGTGCGGACCTGGCCACTAATGAAGGTATACCATATAAAGTTACTTCTGTGCACTATGATTTTTCACCGCCGATCATCACACTTACTCATCCTGCAAATAATACGTATCAGGCAAAAACGTTTCTCAATTATGAACTATCAGAAGATTTACTTTATGGTCAGGTATCCTGGTTACAGCTTTATACGAGAGGTGTAACCCCAGATACCGTTATGTTGCAAGGTAATGAACTGCTTGCTGGTCTTCATGATACAACGACGTTTGCCGCAATGGTAAAACCCAAGGATGGGGCCAGCTATGATCTGATTTTTGATGCCTATGACCTGGCAAAAAATGAAGCTGTAACCAGACGGATTTCCAACGTGACTTTTGATTTTACATCACCAGAAATAGAATTACAGTATCCGGCGACCCTTTCAGCGGTGAACAACACGAATCTATCCTATTTTATTAGCGAATTCCTGCTTGAAGCCACAGCGACTTGGACCTGGGTAGACGGCGTATTAGATACGCGGGAGCATATTCAGACATTGGAACCGTTCGAGCGGGAACCGGGAGAAAAACAATTTATCATGATTACAAACACACCGGATCTTGTTGATGGCGCGTATTATGATGTAACAATATTTGGGAAAGATCGGGCGGGAAACCCTTCCAACCAGGCCACAGCAAAAAATGTAAAATATGACGTAACACCACCGGTAATCACTATAGCGAATCCCGGTCCTGATGTATTTATAACATCCACTCAGATTGCCTATGATTTATCCGAGGACATGGACAGTATTACGGTGCGTTTTGAATACAGTGGTGGTGATTACGATCTGGGTTCACCACATATTTATAGCATTAGCGGTGACGACCTTAAAATTGGAGCGTACACCATTGAGCCGGAGTTTACGCCCGAGCTTATGGAAGGCACTCAATATACGCTGACTATCAGCGGCGAAGATCTGGCTGGTAACGCTGCCCAGCCAGCAGTGGTACTGCGCGTTGTATACGATGCAAATCCGCCGGTGTTGGCTTTGAATGCACCTATGCCGCAGAGTTTTATAAAAGAAATAAGGATCAGTTACTCCATAAATGAATCGTTGGCAGAGGCTACTTTGCTGTGGGAAGCGATAGCTGGTGCGGATGATCCTAACGCACCGCGCAGGATAATTTTCACAGAGGAAGAACGAAAAAAAGGTACCTATATCGATACGATCTTAACCGCGCAAACAACCCTGCAGGACAGTACAGTATATCGAGTATCATTTTTTGGTAAGGACCCAGCGGGTAATGAGAGCAATATGGTGATCAATGATCGGGTGACATTTGATATTAGTCCACCAGTTCTAACCATCATTGCACCAGGAAATAATCACTATACACCCAGTACAAACATCAATTATTCCACCTCGGAAGACCTACGAAGTGCGCGAATCATTTATGTTGGCACCAGTGCCGAGCGAAAACGTTTGACCGCTGAAGTGACTATCACTCCTGAAGGGTTAACTGCTGGTATACATAATTCGGATGATTATGCACAGGCGGATTTGCGGGACAGCTCTACCTATATGATCGGTTTTGAAGCCCAGGATCTGGCGGGAAATTTTGCCAATCCAGTTGGCCTATATAATTTTCACGTTGATCGAACATTGCCTGTATTTTCTAATATATCCCCGCAGTCAAATACCTATTCTAATAATCCACTTTTCGAGTTTACCCTATCAGAGGATCTATACTATGGGAAGGTATTTTTTACCGAGCAAGCTGGTTCGCTGAAGCCAGGAACAAAAGTGGAATTTGAACTGGATTCGGTGGAGTTCTCGCAGGGCTTCCATGCCCGGGATACATTGGTAAACCAATTGCCACTGGTGGACGGTGCCATTTATACCATTCAGTTGGCTGGTTATGATATTGCCAACAACTGGAACGATACAATATTGATTACAGATTACCATTATGATATTACACCACCAGTTACCACAATACTGGACCCGCTGGAAAGTTCTTTTGTGAACACAAACGCGGTTACGATTAGTAATAGTGAGCCGCTACTAGCTGCTGAAATGTTCTGGGTCAATCTTCAGGGTGATGCAAAACGGGTTGCCCTTCGCAACAGGGACCTGGCTGCTGGAGAAAACCGCCTGATCATGTATGCCATATCCTTGAACGAGAACACCCATTATGACCTATTGTTATATATTACAGATCTGGCTGGTAATACCAACCAAACCAGGTTCACAGAGGGAATTATATATGATGTTACACCGCCAATATTGACTATCACCAAACCTGCGAATGGTGGTTATATTAATAACAAAGCAGTCAGTTACACGATCAGTGAGCCGCTGATACAGGCAGTGGTGACATGGGAAATTAAAACAGGGATTGATACCTTGAGTCCGCACAGGATTGAACTGGCAGCGGATGATATGACGCCGGGAGTTCATGATTCCACGCTTTTTTCAATATTACCTCAAGTTACTGATGGTTCCTGGTATGACCTCACTATGGCCGGTATAGACAGAGCCGGTAACCAGTCAGCAATTAATCGGGTTCGTCGCGTAAAATATGATTTTACCTACCCAATATTTTTTGATCTGAAACCTGACGCAAATGAGTGGGTCAATAAACTCGATTTGGCCTACACTCTCAGTGAAGATCTTATTTTTGGCCGTATTGTTTTTAACCATGTAGGCGGTGAACCGGATCCAGATGGAGAATACCTGGTTCGTCTGAGCGGCAGCAGACTAAAGGCCGGTCCGGGGGGCGGACGATTACCGCGCAGTATGGTACGCCTCGTTTCTGGGGGCATTTACACCGTCACCTATACCGGCCGTGATTCGGCAGGTAATTTTGTCTCTGAATTCATAATACCAAATGTACGGTTTGATGAAATAAAGCCCTTTGTGGTGATCACAAAACCAATGGCCAGTGAAACAGTATTTGATTCATTTAAATGGCCCTATGCGAATTCTGAAAAGGTTAGCTATACATTGAGTGAAGATTTGCGGGAGGGATCCCTGACAATTGTCAATACGGGTGGGAAACTAGATTCTCGATCACCTATAGAAATTCAATTGACGAAGGATGAAATGAAAACAGGAAGTTATCTTGAAACCGTACTAATTAATTCAGTTAACTTGATTGATAGTTCATTTTATACTTATTCACTTAATGGAATAGATAGTGCCCGAAATGTTGCCGATGGATATACGGTTACCAACATTCATTATGACATTACAAAACCAGTGATCGACTTGATCGAACCAGCACAAAATGGTGCGTTGAATATACCCCTGATTACCTATGACTTCAGTGAAACCATGCTCGAGGCTGATCTTACGATATCCCGCATTGGCGGTACACCAGATACAATATCTCCACATAACGTAGAGATGGTGATGTATGAGCTTGCAGCAGGGCGGGTGGATAGTGCCATTATCACCAATGCTCCTACCTTGACTGATGGTGCGATCTACCGTTATGAATTCAAAGGTATAGATCTGGCGAGCAATGCATCGAATGTGATTGTAGCAGATAATGTTTTATTCGATAATACGCTACCAGTGGTGACCATGACTCGACCCATAGATTCTGAAATATTGAACACGGTTGATATCAGTTTCATGAATTCTGAAAACCTGCACCGGGGCGATTTTATCTTCACGCGCGGCAGCGGTACCTCTGATTCCGGATCCCCCCATCGCATTGCTCTATTGGATGAAGGCCTGCAGGAAGGGATGCATACTGATTGGGTGCTGGCATTAGCAGGAAATCTTGTTGATGGTACACGGTATGTGATCACATTTGATGGTAATGACCGGGCCGGCAACAAGGCCAAATTCACCCCGATTAGTAACGTACTCTATGATATTAATCCTCCGATAGTGATCGTGGAATATCCAGTAGTGCAGGGTTTCTTTAATGCGCCAAAATTCACTTACTCCACAAATGAACAACTCAGGGAAGCAACCATCACCCTACAGTATGTAGGTGGACCTGCCGATCCAAACAGTCCTCATACTATTGAAATACCAACAACATTTCGCTTTGAGGGCTTTTATCAGGAAGTGAATTTCAGTGATCAGGCTACACTTGTGGATGGGGCTGTGTATGATATAACCATTGTGGCAATGGATATGGCCAATAATGTTGCTGCTCCGATCGAGATCCCTGGTGTTACCTATGATATCACAATACCCGTATTTTCTGTAATCGAACCTGTGGAAAACGGGTATTATTTTGATTTGGTATTAAACTATAATCTTAGTGAGCCATTGGCGTCAGGCACAGTGACGCTGGAACGGGTCCGGGGGACCTACGACAGTAGCAGTCCCTACACCCTTGAATTACAGGACGTACAGCTCACCACCCTGGAAGATGCTGTTGTGGATCTGGATAAACCATTACCGTTAAAAAGTGGATCAGGTTATGATATAGGCATATCCGTATTTGACAGGGCTGGTAACCCCAATGAACCAATATTAATCGAAAATGTTACTTATGATACCATTCCACCGGTCATCGCGATACTCGCGCCTGATGCGGGTGATTATATCAATTACCGTGGATTATCTTACTCTACCAATGAATCATTACGGGAATTTGAACTTGTCTGGACTAGAACAGGGGGCACCGCAGACCCGGATGCGCCGCACACGGCCTTATTGCCGGATACGTTCCTACCACAAGGACGTTACGAAAATATTCGTCTGACGGAGGCTCCAACGCTGGTAAATAATACCGTGTACACGATAACCCTGGCCGCGACTGATCTGGGTGGCAATAAAACAACCCGCACTGTTAAGGGTGTGATTTATGATGACATTGTGCCGGAATTTGCGGTTACTATACCGGTCACTGGCGGATTTCTCAATGCTCCTGACCTCTCGTATAAATTGAACGAGATACTAAGTCGGTGTACGATCATCTGGGAACCTGTTTCCGTAGCAGATGATTCCACGCACAACGTAATACTTAAAGATATGGAACTGTCACTAGGTGTTTTTAACCGGAAAAACTTTAGCAATCAGTCTGCACTGGTAGATGGTGTAATGTACCGCTTACTTATTGATGCTGCGGACCGCGCTGGAAATGAATTGTCCGTTGTATTGGCTGATAGTGTAACCTATGATATCACCCTGCCTGCATTTCTGGCTGTTGTACCTGCAGCGGGTAGTTATGTGAATTCGGCTGTGCTGCAGTTCACTAATTCAGAGATACTGCTGGCAGGATCGGTTACATGGGAACGGACGGACGGCGAAGCCGATGGTGGGTCACCCTACACTATGGATATACCTGTTGAATATTTAGGATCTGGTCCGCAGGAGACCATCGCCATTGAAGCGCCGAACCTCGTGAATGGAACAATATATCAACTGACGTTGAATGGTACGGACCTGGCCGGCAATATGTCGGCACCTACAGTGATGGATAATGTGCATTTTGATACAGAAGCACCGGTGTTAGCAATCATGGATCCACCAGATAGACCGGCCATCAATAATACGGATGTTGGTTATGAACTTTCTGAGCAGTTGCGGGAGGCAACATTTACCTATACCTGGTTGAGCGGTACTGTAGATCCGGGCAGTCCCCATAGCATGAATTTGGATCCAAGAAAATTGCAGGAGGGCGCAACGAACCCTTATCCGTTATCGCCGGCCCCATTTTTAATTGATGGTGCTACCTATAAAATCGAGTTTTCCGGTAATGATCGGGCAGGTAACATTGGTAATGTAGCGGTTAGGGGATCAATTTTATATGATATTACCAAGCCGATCATTACCATGTTGATCCCAGAGCCGGATAAGGTAATTATTGGACGAAAAATAAGTTACAGTACATCTGAAAACCTGGAAGAAGGAACATTGACCTGGGACCGCAGCGGTGGTAATAGAGATAACAATGCGCCTCATACAATCCAAATGGAGGAGGGTGAAAAGGAAGCCGGTGATCATGATGCAATAGTATTGCAGAACAGCACTGAACTATTGTCCAGTACCACATATACAGTCACGTTGCGGGGTACGGACCCGGCAGGTAATGAAAGTGATCCGGTACGGGCGAATAATGTGGACTATGTACGGCCCATAGATGGACAATGGATTTTTGAAGGTGCGGTAATTACTGTCGTGTGGAACTTCACAACCGCTGAAGGAAGCGATGGCACAACAGGTGAATTTGAACAATGGATCCAGATGGGGATACGGGTAAGCAACCGGGAGTCAGGAAGCTTTACATTGGATTATTCGTCCAAACCCTGGGCGCTGGACTGGTCCTTGGACCGCTCGGGGATACGGCGCATCAGTCTTTTTGAATTCGGTGATAATGAAACCTTGAACGTGATCACGGGTGAGACAAAGCCGGAGAGTTGGGAAGATGGCCAGATCATGCAGTACAAGTATACACCGTAAATACCAATGCTGGATTGGCGTTGGACTTCCAATCGATGCACACTAAATTTGCCGGCAAAATTTGTATAAACTGATACAGGATAAATTTACTTATGGCTAAACAATTATCTTTTGCGGAAAAAGTAGCGAAAAAGAAGAAAAAAAATCTAAGTACTTATATTAAGTACATCAAAAGTGTGCAATCGGAGAAAACGGGGTACTGGCGCTTTAATGAACAAATGATACAGGTTAAGGAAGGTGAAAATCTTGATGGTGCACTTAAGCGGATGGAAGAAGAAGCCCAGGCACTTGATATGGAAATGCCGGTTGATGAATCTGCAGCGGATGTAGAGACTGTAGAACAAGATGGGGCTGATGGTCCTGACGACCATGAACAGGCAGCGGATGATGATGGGCAGGGAGAAACGGCAGATGTTGTTGCAGGAGAGTCTGCAGCAGAAGTGAATGAACTAGCTGGGAATGAAGGTGATGGAACTGAAGCTGAAACTGAAAGACAGGATGAAGCCGAAAAAATAGAAGACGTTGATGCAATTAACGAGGAACAGGCTGAAAATGCGGACGGATCAGGAAAAGTTACCTCAACCAAATCCGACGAGTCCGCTTAATTTATATCGCACTTTACTGTAAATTCAAAAACAAGAATAATTGGAGAGGTGTCCGAGTGGCTGAAGGAGCACGCTTGGAAAGCGTGTATGCGGTTTTTCCGTATCGAGGGTTCGAATCCCTCTCTCTCCGCAGACCTTGATTTTCGGAGGGGTGGCAGAGTGGCTTAATGCGGCGGTCTTGAAAACCGTTGACCTGCGAAGGTCCGGGGGTTCAAATCCCTCCCCCTCCGCAATTTCCTATTTTGTAAATTGACCTGATGAACAAGCCGCCTATTCGTGTACGTTTCGCACCAAGCCCGACTGGTCAATTACATTTAGGCGGGGCCCGTACAGCACTATTCAACTGGCTGTACGCCCAGCATCATGGGGGTGAATTTTTTCTGCGCATTGAAGATACGGACCGGGAACGATCCAAGGAAGAATATACCGGTCAGATAATTGATTCCCTGGACTGGCTAGGCCTGCAGTGGTCTGAACCATTATTATTCCAATCGGAGCGAACTGGTGCCTACAAAAACGCTATCCATAAATTGCTGGATAATGGGTCAGCCTATCGTTGTTTTCTTACCAGAGATGAACTGGATCGGGCCCGTGAGAAAGCCCAGGCCAAGGGAGGTGATTTTCGTGTGCCTAAAACATACCGGGATATTCCATTGCAGGAACAAAAGCGGCTATTGAACGCGGGCCAATCCTTTACTGTCCGGTTGAAAATTTCACCCGGAAAGACTCTTTTTAACGATCATATTTACGGGGATATCAGCGTGAATAATGAAGAAATTGATGATTTTATCATTGCTCGTTCCGATGGGACCCCAACCTATAATTTTACGGTGGTAGTGGATGACTATACCATGGGAATCAGCCATGTGATCCGCGGGGAGGATCATATATCCAATACCCCAAAACAATTACTTATCTATGAAGCGCTGGGTTATCCTGCCCCTGAATTTGCTCATTTGCCAATGATCCTTGGTCCAGATAAAAAACGCTTGAGCAAGCGCCATGGTGCGGCAGGAATACAGGAGTTTCGGGATACAGGGTATTCTGCAGATGCATTATTGAATTATCTGGTGATGCTGGGCTGGAATCCAGGAACAGAACAGGAATTATTCACCCGGGAAGAAATGGTGGCCCATTTCAACATTAGAAAAGTGCAGAAAAAAGGTGCTGTATATGATGAAAAAAAGCTGCACTGGATTGCTGGGCAGCATTTAGCCAGAGCCTCTGAAGATGAGATATTACAGGCAATTCGAGGCGAAGAACCGAACTGGCAACGCCATGCCAAAGATGAATATATACATCATGTACTGAAACTGATGAAGATACGAGCCAAGACATTGAATGAACTCAAAGATATGACCGGCTATTTCTTTTCCGACCCGGTAAAATTTGATCCGAACACAGCTACCAAGCGCTGGAAAGACAAGTCGGTGAATAAATTAATCGAAAAGTACATCCAGCGTCTCGAAAATGCCGCCAAATGGGCCGCTGCTGACCTGGATGCAGCGCTGCGTGCCACCGCAGAAGATATGGCTGTGTCCGCGGCCA
>Ga0208571_1000236_pt1 | contig 21317 bp, 18 predicted proteins | sample DeeseametaMP0103_FD_184223 | JGI IMG/M metagenome (GOLD analysis project Ga0208571, IMG submission 184223) | Marine microbial communities from the Deep Atlantic Ocean - MP0103 (SPAdes) | ecosystem: Environmental > Aquatic > Marine > Oceanic | place: Atlantic Ocean | collected 2010-12-22
TTCTTTCGCAAATCGAATTCATACCGATACTAGGTGAGTGGGCGGCAAGATTGATTGAGCAAATTGACAAATTTGATAAATAAAACAATTCCTTCTTCTACCGTATTAATAATTCGTGATGGTGTGTCCGGATTAGAAGTTTTTATGGTGGTCAGACATCACCAAATAGATTTTGCTGCTGGCGCCCTTGTTTTTCCAGGAGGAAAAGTAGATAAATCTGACTACGATAAAAAACTTAATCAGCATTTATGTGAAGAAGAAACTTCTGACAGGGAGAATATTCCTTTTAAGATTGCAGCTATCCGAGAATGCTTTGAAGAAGCAAATGTTTTATTTGCTAAAAATAAAGATAAAAAAGAAATTATTAGTTCAGATGAATTATTCAAACTTAAAAAATGGCGAGATAAATTTACTAATAAATCAACATCAATGTATGAATTTGCTAGTTCGGAAAATATGTTTTTTCCTATTGATGTTCTTATCCCTTTTGCACATTGGGTAACTCCAGAAAAGCTGCCTAAGAGATTTGATACGCGTTTTTATATTGCTGCAGCACCAGCAGGACATGAGGGGATACATGATGGAAAAGAATTGGTTGATTCTATATGGATAAATCCTCAGCAAGCAGTAGATGATTGTTTGTCAAAAAAAAGAACTATTCTTTTTCCTACAAGGCTTAATTTAGAAAAACTTAAGCAATCTAAAACCGTTGCAGAAGCTATAAATAATGCTAAGAATTCTAATATCTTTACAGTGACTCCATTAGTTGAGACATTTGATGAAGGAACTTTTTTAACTATTCCTAAAGAAGCTGGCTATGGCGAAATCAAGGAATCTATCAGCCATGAGTTGGAATAAAATGAAAAGAAAGATGGGTTTTTTTGGATTAATGAGATCTTTGGACTCCGCCGAATCATCTTTCGAAAAGATTCCTGGTGGAGGATTAAAAGCAACCATCCATCATGCTTTACTAAACAATTTAAAAATAAAACACCTTGTCTGGTGGTTTGAAAACATAGATGGGGTTACTACTTATAACGGACAAGATTTTAATGGGTTAGAAGTCGACGTCTATCGTCTTTGGCATCCTCACGATCATATAAAAGTAGTTTGGAAGAAGAAGTTACTCAGTCCACAAGGAAGGGTTTTACCGGGTTCTGTGATGAGGATAAAGGAAACATTTGGTGGTTATTTGATTGAAGAGAATGCATTAATTTCTAGATTTGACGATGAAGAATATAATTTTGATTTTAAAAAATTTGGTTTGAAAGTTGGCGAACTCATTCATGCTTACAAAGAGGTTGAAGGAGGTGTCAAATTTAAAACTGAAATGACGATTAGATGTGAGACTCCTATTATTGGAGGATTAATAACGTGGGTGGCAACAAAATTTGTCATGCACGAGAAAAAGATTAAAGCCTGGATTCAGCATAATATTGAGGAATCAGGGGAGAGTGAACACTTTATACCCAAACTATACGATCACGCACAATCACAGTGAGTCTTGGTTTTGGAACCCACTTAATTTGCTTGAATAATAAAGAAAATTGAAACTGCCAATCCATTACATTGATGCATTCACAGAAAATGTTTTTCAGGGCAATCCTGGTAATAGTTCTTTAGGTGCACGGCCATATGCAACTACCCTATAAAATATTAGGAGCTCCAGGTTCTCCATACAGCAGAAAACTTCGCTCGGCAATCAGGTACCGCAGACTTCCATACATTTGGGCCAATAGAAATGGTTCTGAAGATGTCAATACTCCAACAGTACCAGTGAATCTTTTGCCGGTGTTAGTTTTACCGGGTGAGAGCGGTGACTACAAGGAAGCAAAGATAGATTCAACTCCGATTCTTAGATATTTGGAGGATGAACACAAAGAACGTTCACTGATACCCACCAACCCAATTATGGGTTTTTTGGATTATTTAATAGAAGACTATGGCGATGAGTGGCTAACAAAAGCCATGTTTCACTATCGCTGGTCGCATCAAGAAAACGTGGACTTTGCCCGTTCTGTTTTACCTCTTTGGTTGAAGACAGATGCAGCAATGGAGGAGATAGAACCAATAGCAGAATATATATCTACGAGGCAAATTGAGCGGCTTAGATACGTTGGTTCAAATGAACTAACCGGAAAGTTCATCGAAGACAGCTATGTCAGATTTCTAAATCTTATGGACTGCCATCTTATTGGCAGGAGATTTATTCTTGGTAACCGACCCGGTTGTGGAGATTTTGGAGTTTTTGGACAATTAACCCAGCTGGCTCAAACCGACCCGACTTGTAGAGCAGTCACTTTAAAAAATGCCCCAAGAATATACGCATGGTGCGACAACGTAGAAGATCTCAGCGGTCTCGAGCCTAAAGAAGAAGACTGGATGGAACTTGATTCAATTCCAGAGACCTTAATAGCGATATTGCGGGAGATAGGCAGAACCTATGTTCCTTATCTGATTGCTAATAGCCAAGCCTTGGAAGCTGGACAAGAGACATGGGAAGCAGAAATAGATGGCAGTATTTGGTCTCAGGGTTCTTTTCCCTACCAAGCCAAATGCTTGGCTTGGGTCAGAGAAGAGTTCTCAAAACTGGCACATGAAGATCAGAAAATACTCATTGATTTATTAGAGAATACAGGATGTCGAGCCCTTATCAGCTAGACCGCCTCAAGAGTTAGCTAGTCTAGAAAAATATCATTGTCATGGCATACTACAAATGCAAATTGATATATGTGAGTAATCGTTAATGAGTAAATACAAATACCTCGAAGTTAAAAAAAGGTTGGGCGTGACCAACGTTTTTCTCAATAGGGTAGATAGCCAGAATGCCTTGAATGAAGGGTTAATGGTTGAGTTGACCGATTTTTGTTCCGCAATAAGAAAAGACGTTAAAACAAAACTTATTGTTTTTAGATCAAATGCCAAGAATTTTTCAGTTGGTGCCGACCTGAAAGAACCGAGATCAGATCAAACAAAGTTGTATCAATGGAAGCACAACAGAGGAAAGGATCTTATCCAGGCTATTTTGAATGTTGAGCAAATAACTATTTGTTTGATGCATGGCTATTGCTTGGGAGGGGCTGCCGTCATTGCTTCTGCTTGCGATTTTAGAATCGCCGAAAAAAATACAAAAGTCGGCTATCCTGAAATTAATTTAGGGATGAATTTAAACTGGCTGGGTCTGCCCTTAGCAATTAATTTGGTAGGCATATCCAGAGCCAAACAAATGGTTATCGGTGGAGACTTTCACGATGCGGATCAACTGGCATCTTGGGGGTTTATTGACGAAGTTTTTACAGCCAAGAATCGAGAACTTTGTCTGAAGAAATGGGTGACAAAATATTCATCCAAACCTCCTTTAGTTGCACAAATGATTAAACGCAGTTCCAATGAATTGGCCATGACTCTTTTTAAAGGGATCATGCACATGGAATTTGAGCAATTTATGCTGACAACAAGCACAGAAGATCAGAAAAAGGCCATTGAAGGGTTTCTGACGAAAAAAGCTGTTGAATTTGAAGGCAACTAGCCAATCCTGAGTTTAATTTGGAGATGAATATGAAAAAGATTTACTTGGTACCTCTAATCTCACTGGTTTTTTTTAGCGGCTATGCTGCTGAAAACGACCAAACACTCTCGGCAAACACAATTGAAGAACAAAACCTGCATCAACATATAGCGATACTTGCATCCGATGCATTTGGGGGCAGGGCACCAGGTAGTGAAGGCGGGGAGAAAACAAAAGAATATCTGGTGAATGTTTTTCAACAATTATCGCTGGAAACAATCAACGGAAATTACCTGCTGGATGTTCCCTTGGTTGAAGTGTCAGTGGATAAAGGATCCTATGTCTCCATTCTTCAAGACGACGGTGAAAAGATGCTTGAGCAAGGTAGTGAAACAGTTTTTTGGACCAAGAGAGTTCAGGAACAAGTCTCCGTCGATGACAGTGAAATGGTATTTGTCGGCTATGGAATTGTTGCGCCAGAGTACGGATGGAATGACTACCAAGGTATGGATATGACTGGAAAGACAGCGGTAATGCTTATCAACGATCCGGGCTTTGCAACCCAAGACGATGCCTTATTTAAAGGCAATGCCATGACTTACTACGGAAGATGGACTTACAAATACGAGGAAGCTGCCAGACAAGGCGCGGAAGCTGTGGTGATCATTCACGAAACCGCCCCAGCTGCTTATCCTTGGCAAGTCGTTGAAACCAGTTGGCAAGGAAAACAGATTGATTTAAAACGAGAAGACATGGGCTTAAACCGAGTTAAGGTGGAGTCTTGGATCACTCATTCCATAGCTCAAGGCCTGTTCGCAAAATCTGGACTGGATTTAGAAAGATTAAAACAACAAGCCCTGACCGCTGCGTTTAAGCCTGTAGTGATGAAAGGCCTTAAGCTCAAAGCGAGATTAAATAACACCATAAGATTTACGAATTCTCATAACGTAGCTGCTGTAAAAAAAGGATCGCTCAGACCCAATGAATACATTCTCATGATGGCTCATTGGGATCATTTAGGTACCAAGGAGGAACAAGCAGGAGACAATATCTACAACGGAGCGGTGGACAATGCCACCGGTGTTGCTGGAATACTGGAACTGGCAGAAACCTTAAACGACTACAACAATGAAAGATCCCTGCTTTACCTTGCGGTCACTGCAGAGGAGTCGGGACTTCTTGGCTCAGCGTATTTTGCTGAATACCCGCCTATAGATTTATCCCAAGTGGTTGCAGGATTTAATTTTGACGCCATGCAACCGAGAGGAAAGGTAAAAGACGTGGTTGTAGTCGGTTATGGTGCATCACAGCTGGAAGATATACTGGAGAAGAAACTGCAGAAATATGGTAAATATTTAGTGCCAGACCCAGAACCTGAGAAAGGTTATTTCTATCGTTCGGATCACATAAGCCTGTCTAAAAAAGGAGTGCCAATGCTTTATGCAGATGGGGGCATTGATAAAGTCGAAGGCGGTATTGAAGCCGGTGAGCAATTGGCACTCAACTACGTTACCAAGGACTATCATCAACCCTCTGATGAATACGCTACCGACTGGGACCTCAGTGGCATCGCAGAACAATTATCGATAACAGCTGAAATAATCCTCGATCTTGCCAATTCAGAAGACTGGCCGGAATGGTATGAAGGCAATGAGTTCAGATCGATTAGAGAAGCGTCACGAATGTCGCCCACTAACTAGGAAAGGAGTGCTTTTGATTGGGAAGCGTAAGATGGATGGACAGTGATGAAAAATCTGCACTGCAAGAGCTTTATGAACGCCTTGCGAAAACCTTAGATGAACAGCGCACCAAGGCGCGAGATAAGCGACATGAGCTTGGTTTTCGTACAGCCAGAGAAAACCTACAGGATATAGCAGACCCTGATTCATTTGTGGAGTATGGGCAACTGGCTGTTGCAGCACAGCGTAATCGTCGAGACTACGAAGAGTTGCAGAACAGCACCGCAGCCGATGGCATCATCACTGGTCTGTGTACTATCAACTCTGAACTGGTGGGAGCTGATGCAGCTAAGGCGATTGTCATCATTAATGATTACTCGGTGCTTGCTGGTACTCAGGGCTTCTTTCACCACAAAAAATTAGACAGGATGTGTGATTTGGCTGACCGATTAGCCCTGCCCGTAATCATGTACACTGAAGGGGGTGGTGGCAGACCCGGTGATACCGATGTCACCACACACATTGCCGGACTCAATGTTCTCTCGTTTACCAACTGGGCCAGGCTGGCAGGCAAGGTTCCCCGTATAGCAATAAACAATGGTTTTTGTTTTGCTGGAAATGCGGCTCTGTTTGGATGTGCCGATTTCAAAATTGCCACTCGTGATTCTTGGATTGGCATGGCAGGACCTGCCATGATAGAAGGAGGTGGGCTTGGCACATTTGAGCCAACAGAGATCGGACCTGCCGAAATGCAGGAAAGTAATGGCGTCATTGATATTCTCGCTGAGAATGAAGCGCAAGCAACCCAGCTTGCCAAGCAACTTCTGTCGTACTTTCAAGGTGCAACCAGCTCCTGGTCTGCCGCAGATCAGGAGTTGCTTCGAGATATCATTCCCAAGGACCGTCGCTGGGCTTATTCGGTTCGTGATATCATCCAGATAATAGCGGATGAAGGCAGTTTTTTAGAAATTCGCCGTGTCTATGGACGCAACATTATTACCGGTTTTATGCGACTTGAGGGCCGTCCTGTCGCTTTAATTGCAAACGACTGCCAGCAAATGGGTGGTGCCGTTGATTCTGTATCTGCTGAAAAAGCCGCTCAATTTCTTAACATTTGCAATGCATTCAAACTGCCACTGGTATCTCTTACAGATACCCCTGGCTTTATGGTAGGTCCTGACAGTGAGAAGGAAGGCGCGGTGCGTAAAATGGCATCTTTATTCATTGCTGGTGCAGCGTTAAAGTCACCGGTGGTGGCAATTTTTCTACGCAAAGGCTACGGTCTTGGCGCGATGGCAATGGTTGGGGGTAGTTTTCTCGATCCTTTGTATTCCGCCGCTTGGCCCACCGGTGAGTTTGGTGCGATGGGTCTTGAGGGTGCGGTGAAGCTTGGGTTTAAGAGGGAGCTTGATGCAGAGAAGGACCCAGAACAGAGGGCTGAATTATACGATAAACTGGTGGCCCGGATGTATGATGCGGGCAAGGCAACTGAGATGGCTTCCCACTTGGAGATTGATGCCGTCATTGACCCAGCAGCAACCAGAGAATTTATTATCAAGGCGCTGCATGCAATTCAATAATCGTAGTTGCTGTCTTATCAGCTGAATGGCAAGTGAAAAAGCCTGTCTTGCAGTTATGAATATTAGCGACCCAACAATCTATCTGGATATGGATGGTGTGTTGGTTGATTTTTTTAGTGCTTTTGCAAAATATGCTGGAGTAGAACACTGGAAACACATTGATCAACGAAAGCTGCAAGATGTATTGGATAAAATAACAGGCTCAGATTATTTTGCCAAGCTACCTAAAACAAAGACCTGCGATAACATTATAGAAATGGCTATAGACTTTGCAGGATCTTATTCCATTTTATCTTCACCATTGAGAGGAGATATTTCCAACAGCAGTAAACACAAACAGACTTGGGTAACGAATAATCTGTCTCCACAACCTAGAGAAACAATTATTGTTAGAGATAAAACACTCTATGCAGCTGCAAACGGTGTACAAAACATCTTAATTGACGACCGTGGTTCAAACATTTACAAATGGCGGCAAGCGGGTGGATATGGGATAAAATATCAAGCAGATGAGGACAATTTGTCGGTTATATCCGGTGCTTTAAAAGCGTACGAGCAAGAATAAGTTTAGTTTTTGAGTAAAGTGGCTAAATGCACGTAAGCTGCATTTTGATACTCTGGGCTTGAGCCAGCCATTACCTTGCCTTTAATCGCACATGTTTCATAGGCCCGCCTTCTAGCTTGCGGATCGCTGAAATCAAATTCTCCTTTATTGGGAACGTAAACTGTTTTTGTTTCCCCAGACACCCAAAATTCACATTCTGCAAAACTGTAAGCATCGGGCCATAATTTCAGTGGTAAAAGGCCGTCAAAGGTATGATACGCTCCTGGGTACAATTCAATTTTGGCATTGCCACCCATCTTGTTGATCCTAGAAACAAGCTCGATGCACGGTTTTGGTGGGGTCCAATTGTCAGCCGCACCCATGTAGATCTGCATCAAGTCTTTGTCCCAGTCATCAACATCTGGCAGGGCCATGCACCCGGGATACCACATTAAATACCCGGTAAAACTTTCTCCTTTTTCAAATGCTTCCTGTTGAAACGGCATCCACGCGTTAAACAAGACAGCAGAGCCTCCCAAACTCCAGCCAGCAGCATAAATTTTCCTGTTATCGATTCTGGGGTCATCCCAGAGCATTTTGAGAGCCATGGCCATGTCCCAGATCACTGTCTCGAGCGTCAAATTAATCTGATCACCAACGGTGGATGTGGTGCCTCTGGAGTCGAAAGGATGCATGGCAAAGACAGCAAAACCAGCTTGTCGCATTAGCTCGAGGTATTTGAGGTGATGTTCCCTCCAATTAAGCGAACCATGCGATGCAATGATCAATGGGTATTTGTCATTAATTTCATCAGGAAACCTCAAATAACCAAACACCTCTTGGTCAGGTTGAGTATTTATGGCATTGTCAAAAATGTTCTCAAAGCCAATAATGTTTTTAGAGGTATAGGTCATTTTTCCATCATCAGAATCATGCCCAAAGACGTTAAAATTAAAAAGGAACAGGAACAAAAAGATTGTGGATGAAAAGTGATTGCGTTGTCTTTTCATGGCAACATACTAACAGAAAATCTTGGACAGTTATGTTATAAAGAAAACACAGAAATCTTGATGCTATTAGGAGAAATAATATGAGAGGGATAAATAAGAATTATTCAAGGACTTTAAAATCAGGGCTATTATTGGCAATAGCTTTTGCTCCATTTTTTCTTCAGGCAACAACCCTGATCCATGCTGGAAAATTGATTGACGGCAAGTCAGACGAAATCAGATATAACATGACTATTGTGATTAATGATAATCTCATTACAGATGTGATTAAGGGCTATAAAAACCCTAAAGACGATGAGACCTACCTCGATCTGAAGGGGCATACAGTTCTTCCAGGGCTCATGGATATGCATGTTCACTTCGGTGGCGAATATCAATCAAAAGCAGAGAGACCCTCTAAAGTTGAGAAGGAGATGGAGGCTATTCTTGCGACTCAAGACGCATACGTTACTTTTTTTGCTGGCTTCACAACTGTGAGACAAGTCGGCGATAGTGGTATGGTTGCTATTAGTCTCAGAGATGCCATCAACCAAGGTAAGCTTGTTGGTCCAAGAATTTTTACCTCTGGAAAGAGCTTAGCAACCACAGGAGGTCATGCAGATCCAACCAACGGCAGGGCTGTCGGTGATTATGACTATCCATTACCAGAAGATGGCGTTGTCAACGGGCCTTATGAGGTTTATACAGCGGTAAGACAAAGATATAAAGATGGGGCTGATGGCATAAAAATCACGGTTACAGGCGGCGTTTTAAGTGAAGCTAAATCAGGCAGTAATCCACAATTTACTCAAGAAGAAGTTAATGCCGTTGTAAAGGCCGCTAAAGACTATGGAATGTGGGTAGCGGTTCATGCCCATGGTGCAGAAGGAATGAAACGTGCTATTCGAGCTGGAGTTGATTCTATTGAACATGGGACCTTCATGGACGAAGAAGCCATGGAGCTTATGATTGAAAACGGCACTTATTATGTTCCAACAATTTCTGCTGGAGAGTTTATTGCTGCAAAATCTAAAATAGATAATTACTTTCCAGAAATAGTCAGACCCAAAGCAGCCAGTGTCGGCCCTCAAATAGGAGTTACTTTCTCCAAAGCCTATAAAAAGGGGGTGAAGATAGCTTTTGGGACTGACGCAGGTGTTCAGCCTCATGGAACAAATTGGGAAGAATTTGTCTTCATGGTTAAGAATGGAATGCCTGAAATGGAAGCCATTCAATCTGCCACAATGGAAACAGCAAAGCTTCTAAAAATTGATGACACCTTAGGATCCATAGAAGCGGGTAAAATAGCCGACATCATCGCAGTCAATGGTGATCCTTTGGAAGATATTAGTTTGCTTAAAAGTATTTCTTTCGTGATGAAAGATGGAAAAGTATACAAACAGATAAATTAGAAATCATAATTGGTTAAATTGTGAGTATGACTGGTCCATTTGATTCATTAAGAGAATATGTAAGTGCTTTGGAGGCAAGAGGTCTCTTGCTTCGCATTGCTAAAATGGATCAAGACAAATACGAAGCAACAGGTTTCGCATACCAGCTGGTTAAGGAATTTAGTTACGATCTGGCACCTGCATTTTTAATTGAAAAAATAAAAATAAACAATCGTTGGATGGATGGACCCATACTGGGTAATCTTTTTGGCGGTTGGCATGCTGAAGCATTGATCTATGGTGTTGATGTTTTGGATCGGAATCAGAACGCAGCTCGTCAAAAGACTTTTCAGCATCTTACAAATCTTTTTAAAACAAACAACCGATGGCCAAAATTATCTCCGGTGGAAATTGACTCAGAGCAAAGTCCTTGCAAAGAAAATGTTTTGCTCGGGAAAGAAGTCGACATTTTAAAGTTTCCTTGGTTGCAGACCAATCCTGCAGATGCGGGTGCTTATATCAATGCAGCAACCATCTTTATTGAAGATCCTGATTTGGGACGCAATGTAGCCACCTACCGCTGTCAGGTCAAAGGCAAAGACAAAATAGGAGTGAATACGGAAATCGGCCAAAATGCTTGGAATTTTCTAATGAAGATGCAAAAACAAGGGAAAAAGAAAGCAGCCATTGCTGTTGTTAATGGTGTGGACCCAATTACCTTTACTTTAGGCGCTTCCAAATTAGCGAAATTAGGCGAAGACGAACTTGAGTACGTTGGTGGTTTAAGAGGAAAACCCGTGGAGATGGTTAAATGTGAGACGAGTGAGATATTGGTTCCGGCCCATTCTGAGATTGTTCTCGAAGGTGAGATACCTTTAGGCGAAATGGAAGAAGAGGGGCCTTATGGAGAGATGTACGGGTTTATGGGACTCAAAAAAAACCAGAATTTTTTCATGAACATTAAGGCAATTACCCATCGAAATAATCCCTGGATCGTCAATTCATTTGCCGGGGTCACCAAAATTTCCCCTAGTATTTTGCAAACCGTTATTAATTCCATAGATTACAAGGAATCCATACCTCATCTCTTGGATATTTATCGTCCGGCAGAGAGTACCGGTGTGCTTGTCGCCAGCATTGATAAAAAGCATGCGGGTGAGGGTATGTCTGCTGGGAGAATCCTGGCCGAAAAAGATTTTTTTGGCAAAGTGATCATTGTTGTTGACAAGGACGTTGATGTGCATGATAAAGCTGAGATTTTTCAGGCTTTAGGCACACGATGGCAACCTTATCCAGCCGCAGAAATTATTGAGGAAACCAAGGGGATGCCTTTGGATGCCAGTGCTCCCAAGAGGTTTTTTACCAGCAAAATTATCATTGACGCCACCCGACAATTCGCAAACGAAGGGGGGCCAAGTATTTGGCCAGAAATTTCTAAAGTTATGCTGCAAGAGCTCAGCCCAGAGACCTTTGACCTCATTGAGAGTAACTGGGAGAGTTATTTTAGTGATTGGAAACCATAAAATGCCGCATTCAGATGAATACTTTATGGAACTTGCAATTGAACAAGCTGGTATCGGGCAAGCAAAGGGTGAAGTCCCCGTTGGGGCACTTTTTGTTGAGAAAGATGAGGTACTTGCAGCTTCTGGAAATGCATCCATAGAGCGCAGCGACCCAACCGCTCACGCTGAAATCATGGTCATGCGCAAGGCCGCTCAGTTAAAGGGAAACTATCGATTGGGAGGCTCTGTATTCGTAACACTTGAACCATGTCTTATGTGCCTCGGAGCAATGATGCATGCCAGAGTTGAGAGATTGGTTTTTGGTGCTCACGACCATGTTTCTGGAGCGGCTGTTTCGGTGTATAACTTAGCCGAGTCACCTCACCAGAATCATCGTATTGACGTGATTGAAGGTATTTTGAAGATAAAATGCCAAACCATCCTCAAAGAATTTTTTCAATCCAAACGACAATAATGGTGGCAACAATTGATTTTAGCAATGACGAATTTGGCTTAATCGTCAGGTAAAAACTCTAGCGCCTCGTTGTCTTGGCAATTTTGGAAAAATCAAGGCCCTCAAAGGTGAAATTCCCACCCGGGGTGAATTTTTCGCCTACGCCCTCACGCCAATCGTAATGCAAGCCTAATGACCCATTCATTGGCGGCTTAATGATGAATTTAAGGGTGTACTTGTCATCAATCTTGCCGGGCAATTTAATATTTTGGGCGTAATGAAGATTATCAGATAGATTAACATGCGGAGCCAGTTGCACTGCAATTGAAGTGTCAGTGCTTTCATTTTTAACAAGCAGTTCAACTTGTAGATAGGCAACATAACCACCCGGAACTGAGCCTTTAGGAGCATCCTCCGACCAATGCGCCAACATCTCAATGTGCACGTCGGTTTCATTTTCGGCAAGAAAAACACCAAGCGGGGCCACATCGTCTTTGATTGCACCTTCGAAAGTTAAATAGATGCCGGGGTTAATGGTTGCCTCCCCAATGACCATTTCTGGTAGCGCAAACAATTCAAATGGTGATAGCCAGGTGACCAATAAGATGGCATTTAGAACTTTACTTTTCACTTTCTATAGACCTCACAGTTATTTGGTTACGTAAAAGATCCCAAGAAGAATCACTATTGTTGAGATTGTTCCTTTGATGATGAAAAATAAAACCGACCCTTTAATGGTGTAATGCAAAATCTTCAATTTACTGTCTTTAAGTTTGTCTAAAAATTGCATAACTATCTGACTTCCAAGCTTAGTTGGTAAACATGATAATGATAATGATAATCATTCTCAGTTACAATAATTATTTTTCCTCTATCCATTGTTTTTGCAAACAATAATAACAACCGATAAAAGTTCTGAGTTATAATTTCGACGAAGTTTTGTGATTACACCACAGCCAAGAATCAATGCCCTCAAAAAAACTCTATAGAATCATATTTACCAATCAAGGCAAGGTTTATGAAATCTATGCCAGGAATGTTAACAGCAGCAATATATTTGGTTTTATTGAAATCGAGAAAATCGTCTTCGGTGAGCGAACATCGTTAGTCGTTGACCCCTCTGAAGAGAAAATTAAGACTGAATTTAGTGGAGTTACCAAAACCAACATCCCCATGCATTCTGTATTGAGAATTGATGAAGTGGACAAACAGGGCATCAGTAAAATTAGCAAAGTCGACGGAGACAATGTCACTCACTTACCCGGTACTGTTTATCTACCAAAAGATAAGCCCAAAGAATAAATGAGCTTAATTTGAAGGGCAAAGCATGATTGAAATAAAAGGCCCACCCTCTCACTCGCCGTTCAGATTGCAGCAACTTCTCGAAGAATTAAGAAAACTCAATGGTTCAATTGAGGATCTTGGAGCCCGTCACACGCATTTTATTGATTCCAGTGATCAACTGACACAAAAAGAACTTGAGGTACTAAAAATTCTCCTGACCTATGGTCCAGATTGGGACATAGGTCCAGAAGAGGGTGAAAAAATCATTGTTATCCCAAGGCTTGGAACCATCTCACCTTGGTCAAGCAAGGCAACAGAGATAGCTCGACTGTCTGGATTATCCACAATTCGTCGTATTGAAAGGGGGATAATTTATACCCTTGTTAGCAGCAGAGATGTAGAGAAGAAGGACTTGCAATCTCTATTTGGTAAACTCCATGATCGGATGACACAAACGGCACTTTTGCATGGCCAGGATGCTCAATTGTTGTTTCAATCCCAAGCTCCTAAAGAGTTATGTTCTATACCGCTATTGTCTCAAGGATTGACTGCGTTGCAACGGGCAAATGTTGAACTTGGTCTGGCGCTATCACTCCAGGAAATGGAGTATTTGCTTGAGAACTTTGAGCGGTTGAAACGCGATCCCACAGATGCGGAATTAATGATGTTTGCCCAAGCCAATTCTGAGCATTGCCGGCATAAAGTTTTCAATGCTGATTGGATCATTGACGGGGTCAAACAAGATTACACTCTGTTCGATATGATCAAGCACACCTACCAATCATTTCCCGAAGGTATTTTGTCTGCCTACAAAGATAATGCAGCAGTTATGACTGGTGGACCTGGCAAGTGGTTCTTGCCCGATTCTGAAAAAAAATCCTATTCATTTTTTAACGATGATATACATTCGATGATGAAGGTAGAGACGCACAATCACCCCACTGCCATCTCACCTTTCCCCGGAGCTGCAACTGGATCCGGTGGGGAAATTAGAGATGAGGCTGCTACCGGTAGGGGAGGTATTCCTAAAGCAGGCTTGACTGGATTTGCCGTCTCACACCTCCAGATACCTGACTTTGTGCAACCTTGGGAGCAGAGCATTGGCAGACCTGATCGCATTGCCTCTGCCTTAGAGATTATGATTGAAGGCCCAATTGGCGGAGCATCCTTTAATAATGAATTTGGCAGGCCCAACATATTGGGGTTTTTTAGAACGTTTGAAACCCAAAATAAACCGGATGAAAATTTCGCTTGGGGGTACCACAAACCAATAATGATTGTCGGTGGTTTGGGGAATATTTCTGGCTCATCGGTGGATAAATGTGCTACCGAAGATGAGTCTCTTTTGATTGTTTTGGGAGGTCCAGCCATGCTGATTGGTTTAGGAGGGGGTTCCGCTTCTTCACTCTCATCGGGGATGAGCACAGAAGATTTGGATTACGCTTCTGTGCAACGTGGAAACGCAGAATTAGAGAGAAGAGTTCAGGAAGTAATTAACCAGTGTTTTTCCATGGCCATCGATGAATCTTCTGATGGGAATCCCATTCTCTTAATTCACGATGTAGGAGCTGGAGGTTTATCTAATGCCATCCCTGAGGTTCTGGACCACAGCCAAATGGGCGCAGATCTTGAATTGAGGAGCATACCTAATGCGGAACCGGGCATGGCTCCATTGGAGATATGGTGCAATGAAGCTCAAGAACGCTATGTTCTGGCTATTGATGCAGGCAATCTGACTCTATTTGATCGTATTTGTAAACGAGAAAGATGTCCATACGCTGTCGTTGGCACGATCAAAGAGCACGGCAATCTTAAATTACACGATGATCATTATGATAACTACCCCATAGATATGCCCATGGATGTTCTTTTTGGCAACCCTCCCCAAACACAGATCAATATAGGAACGAGTAATGTGCAAATTGAAATGGGGAATCTAGATTTTATAAACATTGATCAGGCTTGCGAGTACATTCTTCGTTTTCCAACCGTTGCTGATAAAACTTTTCTCATTCATATTGGCGACAGGACTGTAGGTGGTTTGGTATCCCAAGATCAGTTTGTTGGACCTTGGCAAGTTCCAGTTAGTGATGTTGGGGTTACAATTAAAGACCATAGTTCTTTTCAAGGCGAAGCCATGGCGATTGGAGAGCGGACACCGATTGCGATTTTAAATCCTTCGGCTTCCGGTCGATTGGCAGTTGGGGAAGCCATTACCAATATCCTGTCTGCTTCCATTGACAATATAAGTGATATAAAACTCTCAGCAAACTGGATGTCGTCAATCGAGACGGACGCACAAAAACAGGCTTTATATGAAACGGTTGAAGCCGTCACTTTGGATTTATGCAGCAAGCTTGGTCTCGTCATACCAGTTGGCAAAGATTCACTCTCAATGCAAACGACTTGGGAGGAGGCAGGTGCGACAAAAAAAGTGACGGCACCTTTGTCTCTGGTGGTATCTGCTTTTGCACCTTTGATGGATGTAAGAGAAACAATTACACCTGAATTGCAAAAAATAAAAAACTCCAAGTTATTACTGATTGATTTAGGCCGTGGTAAAAATAGATTGGGTGGTTCATGCCTGTCTCAGGTTTACAATGTTGCTGCTGGGGAGCCAGCTGACCTGGATGATCCAGATTTACTAGCCAATTTTTTCTCTGCAATAAAAAAATTAAAACAACATCAGAAAATTTTGGCTTATCACGATCGATCCGACGGCGGATTGTTTGCAACATTATGTGAAATGTCCTTTGCCGGCAAAATGGGTTTGACGGTTAGTCTCAGTTCAGAATCTAAAACCGAAACCATTGCTGCCTTATTTAGTGAAGAATTGGGTGCGGTTATCCAAATTGATGCTGAAGATTGTTCTGGAGTATTAAAGGTATTTGAAGATTATAAATTGGAAGAATGTATTTCAGTAGTAGCAGATGTTACTGAGAAAGATGAAATAGTGATCAACTCCAAGCATGGTTATAATCAAACATTCAGCTTATTTGATCTGCGACGAATGTGGTCTGAGCTATCCTGTAAAATGCAGTCTTTAAGGGACAATCCGGTTACCGCAAAAGAGGGTTTTGAAGCCTTACTTGATGCAACAGACCCAGGTATTCAGCCCGTAATCAGTTTTGATATGTCGAATCTTTGCAAATCCAAAGTTGGTAAAAACCAAAAACGACCAATGGTGGCAATACTTCGTGATCAAGGTGTAAACAGCCATGTTGAGATGGCAGCAGCCTTTGATGTAGCTGGATTTGAAGCCCACGATGTTCATATGACTGATATTCTTGATGCCAATCATAGTTTGGATGATTTTGTTGGTTTGGTTGCTTGTGGTGGTTTTTCCTACGGAGACGTTTTAGGTGCTGGGGGTGGTTGGGCAAAAACAATCCTCTTCCACTCAAAAGCAAGGAAGGAATTCGAATTGTTTTTTTCCCGTGAAGATACATTTACCCTTGGTGTTTGCAATGGTTGTCAAATGTTGTCTCAATTAAGAGACATTATTCCAGGGACAAACCACTGGCCACAATTTGTTGCCAATCTTTCAGAGCAATTTGAGGCAAGGTTGAATGTTGTTGAAGTCCTGAAAAGTAAGTCACTCTTTTTTACCGACATGGAAGGCAGCTTTTTACCCATTGCTACCTCCCACGGCGAGGGAAGAGTTCAATTCTATGGGCATTCTGATCATCTTACTTTGAGCGACAATCAACAGACTTGTATCCGATACGTTGATAATTTCAGAAATCCAGCATCGCAGTACCCAGCAAATCCGAACGGTTCCGAGGGAGGTTTGGCGGCCCTGTGCTCTGCCGATGGGAGAGTGAGTGTGGTTATGCCGCATCCAGAAAGAGTACTTCGGTCCATTCAGTATTCTTGGCACCCACCAGAATGGGGTGAATACGGACCTTGGCTGAAAATGTTTCAAAACGCGAGGGATTGGATTGGTTGATTCTAAAATATTGGTGGTGAAGGATGACAACATTGCATCCTATGGGTTTGGTGATGATCATCCATTCGGCCCAGACCGACACGATGCTTTTCACCGGTATTTAGCCGCTTCTGGCGTTGCCAGTTTGGTTCATTTAGCTGCTTCTGAGTACATAGCTGTTAGGGCAGATATAGAGAGGTTTCACACCTCTGAATATATTGACCGAGTAATTGCACAATGTCAGTTGGGGAAAGGATTTTTGGACGCTGGAGACACACCTGCGATTCGGGGCCTTTATGAATCTTCCCTGGCTGTGGTTGGTGCTTCTTTATTTGCTGCGGAAGAAATACTGTCAGAACGATTTAAAAGGGCATTCGTTCCCATTGCTGGACTCCACCATGCCAGAAGAAACTCGGCCGGCGGATTCTGCGTTTTTAACGACATTGGTGTGGTTATCGAAACATTGAGGCAGAAGCATGGGATCAATAGAATTGCCTATGTCGATATAGATGCCCATCATGGAGACGGTGTTTATTATTCCTACGAACGAGACCCGGATCTGATTTTTGTAGATGTACATGAAGACGGACACTTTTTGTATCCCGGAACCGGTTTTGCTGAAGAGATAGGCATTGGACCTGCTGAGGGAACGAAGAAAAATATTTCACTAAAACCCGGGGACGGCGATGTTGAATTTCAGGAGGAATGGCCTCACATTGAAACCTTCCTTGATGACTCTGCACCGGATTTTTTTATCCTTCAATGTGGGGCAGACAGTTTATTGGGTGATCCCATAACCAATCTTGAGCTTTCTGAGAAATCTCATTATCTTGCTGCCAAGTCACTCACAGCATTGGCTGAAAAACATGCACAGGGACGAATAGTTGCTTTCGGTGGAGGAGGTTACAACAGAGACAATATTGGTAGAGCATGGACCCAAGTGGTGAAAGCATTTGTAGATCATCCATAAAAAAATCGATCTATGTTCTCTAAGTAAGTAAAATCACAGTACCAAGAATAATATTCTGGCTAAGAGAATGATTATAGATCAAAAAATTTCTGATTTGGATCCTGAGCTCAGTGCTGCAGTAACGGCTGAATTACAAAGGCAAGAAGAACATATAGAGTTGATAGCATCGGAGAATTATGCAAGTCCAGGTGTTATGGCGCTCCAGGGATCGGTGTTGACAAACAAATACGCAGAGGGATATCCGTCACGTCGATACTACGGCGGTTGTGAGAATGTTGATGTTGCTGAAAACCTAGCAATTGATAGAGCCAAACAACTTTTTTCTGCAGATTTTGTTAATGTTCAAGCCCATTCAGGCTCTCAAGCAAACATGGCCGTTTATATGTCTTTGTTAGAGCCAGGAGACATCATACTTGGAATGAGCCTTTCCGAAGGAGGCCACTTAACACATGGATCACCGGTAAATTTTTCCGGTAGGTTGTACAACTTTTTCGGCTATGGATTAGACCGGGAAACAGGCATGATTGACTACGATCGTCTTGAGGTTTTAGCTAAAGAACAAAAACCAAAAATGATCGTTGGGGGCTTTTCTGCATATTCTCGTATTGCTGACTGGGATAAGTTTAGAGAGATAGCAGATACAGTCGGTGCATATTTGATGGTTGATATGGCTCATATTGCAGGTCTTGTTGCCGCTGGTTGTTATCCGAATCCGGTGCCAATAGCGGATGTTACAACATCGACCACACACAAAACACTAAGGGGGCCCAGAGGAGGCCTGATATTAGGCAGGGCGAATGAAGAAATTGAAAAAGCGATTAATAAACAAGTCTTTCCAGGCACACAAGGGGGACCGATGATGCACGTGATTGCTGCAAAAGCTTTTGCATTTTTAGAAGCAATGCATCCAGATTTTGTTGGCTATCAAAAACAGGTTATTGCCAATGCTAAACTCATGGCAAAACTATTTATGGAATCAGATTTCAAGGTTGTTTCAGGAGGCACAGACAGCCATCTATTCTTGTTGGATCTAACGGACAAAAATATCACCGGTGCCGAAGCAGAGAAAACTCTGGGTCAAGCCCATATAACTCTGAATAAGAATGCAGTGCCCAACGACAAAAGATCGCCTATGATTACAAGCGGTCTTAGAATTGGCACCCCAGCAATAACAACTCGCGGTTTTGAAGAAAATGAAGTCACCGAACTGGTGGAATTGATGGTCTCAATTCTTGCAGACATTGAAAACCAGGATCAAATTCTCTTGGTTAAGAATCAAGTTCAGCAACTGTGTAAACAATTTCCTGTTTACAATCTGATTTAGAATTATGCACTGCCCTTTTTGCGGTAACCAAGAAACCAAAGTGGTAGATTCCAGATTAGCTGGAGATGGATACCAAATTAGACGCAGAAGAGAGTGTGTGGGATGTTCTGAAAGGTTTACTACCTTTGAATCTGCAGAATTTGTTTTACCAAAATTGATAAAGAGAGATCAGTCCCGTGAGCCTTTCGATGAGACTAAATTGAGGAGCGGAATCCTTAAGGCAACGGAAAAGAGACCTATAAGCAGTGAAGTTATTGAAGAACTGATCTCAAGAGTGATTCGAAAAGTTCAAAAAATGGGAGAAAGGGAGATTCAGTCAAGACTGCTGGGTGAAATAGTGATTGAGGAATTGAGAGAAATTGATGAAATCGCTTTTGTTAGATACGCCTCTGTTTACCGAAGATTCCAGGATCTAGAGGAATTTGAAAAGGAAATAGAATCGCTGCGTGAAGCCTCAAAAACAGAGGCAAAAGGGACTCAGTTTTCGATTTTTCCAGAAGAAGAGGAGTAGTAACTATACACACTGAAGAACACGAAAAATATATGCAGATTGCATTGGATTTAGCCAAGAAAGGAATGCACACTGCAAAGCCAAATCCCAGAGTTGGCTGCATCGTTGTTAGTGAAAATAAAATCGTTGGCCAAGGGTGGCACAGGCAAACTGGCGAAGCTCATGCCGAGGCGATTGCCCTGTCAGAAGCAGGGGATAAAGCAAAAGACTCAACAGTCTACAGCACACTCGAACCGTGCACTCACTTTGGGCAGACTCCTCCTTGCGTCGAAGCACTGATCGCTGCCGCAGTTGGAAAAGTTGTTTATGCCATGGAGGATCCTAATCCTGTGGTTTCAGGCCAGAGCAGGAAGATACTTGAATCAGCTGAAATTGAGGTCATTTCAGGGGTTTTAAGTCAAGAAAGCAAAGATTTAAATATCGGTTTTCACAAGCGTATGAAATATGGACTGCCTTACATTCGAACTAAAATCGCTGCCAGTATTGATGGAAAAACAGCTCTACTGAATGGGGAAAGCCAATGGATTAGTTCAAAACAATCCAGAGATGATGTCCAACTGTGGAGAGCGAGAAGTTGTGCACTAGTAACCTCAATTGACACAGTCATTGCAGATGACCCTTCCCTGAACGTAAGAATTAATGATTTTTCAGACATTGATCAACCTACAAGAGTTATTTTGGATTCACAGTTGAGAATTAGGGGCGATTATAAAATTCTCAAATCACCCGGAGATGTGATTGTGTACAGTTTACAACAGGTTCATAATGACCCAATTTTTGAGGGAATGATTGAAAATACAAACGAACGTGATGGACATGTTTCGCTGGAGTCTGTATTTCGTGATTTAGCAAAAAAGGAGATCAATGAGGTTATGTTTGAATGTGGAGGAACCTTAAATGGCGCACTGCTAAAACAAAATTTCATAGATGAAATTATTATTTATTTAGCCCCTTGTATACTGGGTGATCAAGCAAACAATATGTTCAGCTTGCCTGCAATATCGGCCATGTCAGAAAGATATAATTTTAATTTAATTCAAGTCGACAGAACCGGTGATGATATTAGGGTCGTTTTGAGGAAAGCAAATCTAGTTTGACAATACTGGACCAATGGCTAAGCATAACCCCAAGTGGTTAAGCACGAATTTAGATGGCAAAGACCGATAAAATTTCAAATCATTATACTCAAATCGAGGACATCATTGAGGATATCCGATTAGGGAAAATGGTTATCATTGTCGACGATGAAGATCGAGAGAATGAAGGTGATCTTATGATGGCTGCCGACAAAGTAAAGCCTGAAGACATCAACTTTATGTTGCAGTATGCACGTGGATTAATGTGTCTCACTTTAACCCAAAACAGATGTAAAGCATTGGGAATAGCTCTCATGGTCGACACATCCAACTGTGATCATTCAACCAATTTTACCGTCTCAATTGAAGCTTCCCAAGGAGTTACCACGGGAAGTTCTGTGCACGATCGAGCTAGAACAATCAGAGCTGCAGTTGCAGTGGATGCACAACCGCAGGACTTAAAGCAGCCCGGCCATGTATTCCCCTTAATGGCGAGACAGGGAGGTGTTTTAACGAGGGCAGGGCATACCGAAGCAGGATGTGATCTCACTCGACTAGCTGGCCTGAGATCTGCAGC
>Ga0208571_1000249_pt1 | contig 20765 bp, 11 predicted proteins | sample DeeseametaMP0103_FD_184223 | JGI IMG/M metagenome (GOLD analysis project Ga0208571, IMG submission 184223) | Marine microbial communities from the Deep Atlantic Ocean - MP0103 (SPAdes) | ecosystem: Environmental > Aquatic > Marine > Oceanic | place: Atlantic Ocean | collected 2010-12-22
ACTTAAATAAAAATCATGTTCGGGCAGAATATGACCAATTAGACCGCCTGATACTCAAATCACATATCAACCGCAGCGGTGATGTCTTATCCCGGGAACAGTATACTTACATTGATTCCAACACAATCATCAGACAAAAAGATTTAGTGGATAAATCCGGCCATATTTTCTATCAGACTATTTTTGGACGAGAGCCCCAGTCCATATCATATATCGAATGGGTATTTGGTGTGGATTCGGTTAAAAAATGGGATGATCGTTTTACCACATCGAATCTTAATGAAATGGATAAACCGGATAACTATCGTTTCTATGATGTGGATGCCTTTGAATATGGGGGGAAGGAATTGGATTATGATTCCTTAGGAAGGGTGACACGAGATGAATGGTTCCGAAAACCGGACAATAAATCCATGCATAAATTTCTTTATAAATTCTATGATGACCTCAATATCACCCACATGTTTGAATATGATTCAAACGGTGTACTTATCATGGACGTAAAACTGAGCCCCGATGGAACGGAAGCGGTATTATGGTTTACAGGACCGCCGGATTTCAGTGTACAAAACCATAGTACTGTGGCCTATAATCTGGATGGTGCCTTGAACTGGGGATATTTCAATTGGGTGGTTCCGGGAGAAACAGATAGTGGCCGGGTTGACCTCTCTGAAATCCTCAAAGGTGATTATACTATCATGCTTGAAAATGACAGTGTGTTGCGGGACAGCGCGATATATGACATCCATTTTGATGGAAAAGGGGTAAAAGGGTACATGGCAACCAAACGCACCATCCATCATGTGACTTATGATATAAGCCCACCTATCATGGTATTAGAAATGGATAAATATCTCAAGGATATTTCATTGTCGTTTACATCAACCGAGCCCATTGATTCGGCATTTATCGTTTGGGCACCTGATTCCAATTTCAACCATATTTCCGCTGATACCGTAATCCTGATTCACGATGAGATTGGCCAAACGGATCGCTTTAAACCGGTTAATCAAACGGATCTTGTGGATGGGGTAATGTACGACCCGGAAATCTATGCATTTGATCGTGCAGGAAATTTATCAAAACCAGGGATTCGACAGGATGTGATTTATGATATTACAGCGCCGGTTTTAGCCATCACCAACCCATCACGTGGTGCGTGGGTAAACCATCAAGCATTGTCTATGAATACAAATGAACCCATTCAAACATGGACTGTTATGGCGGTATGGCAGGGGGGAGCACTTGACGAAAATGCACCCCATTCGCATACGTTTACAGATACAGTTCAATTATATACTGAAAAGGATTTATCCGTTTATTTTCAACTAAATGACGGCAGTATATATGCATATACAATCGTTGGTTCAGATTTGGCAGGGAACATTTCTGATACAATTTCGATTGATTCAATCCATTTTGATATTACACCTCCTGTGCTAACCATGATCTATCCATTTAATGATGCGGCTATCAAAGATCCATCCGTGAGTTATGCGGCCAGTGAATCGCTTTTAGCTGGAGAATTCTTGTGGGCAGAAATGGAAGGGACAGCAGATTCCCTTTCCCCCCATATTGTTACCCTTGTGGATAATGAATTGTCATCAAAGGAGAAAATTCATATTCAATTGGAGAATGAACCCGTTTTGACGGATGGGTCCATTTATTCAATTTTATTCACGGGTCAGGATTTGGCGGGAAATGAAAGCGATCCGGTCACCATTACGAATGTTTTATACGATATTACACCGCCAGTATTTACGCATACTTCTCCTGATTCCGGATCCGCTTTGAACCATCAAGCCGTTTCGTATGAAATTTCTGAAAATTTAAATATGGGCACCATCATTTGGGAATGGACGTTGGGAATAAAAGATTCGGATTCCCCTCATGTAGTAACTCTGTCCGATGTAGAAATGGAGTTGGGCCTCCATGATAGTATCGTTTTGTCCAATATGCCGCAGCTCACGGACGGTGGGGTTTATTCAATTCTCTTTACAGGTGCTGACCGTGCTGGTAATGTGGCGGATACTGTCATTGTTTCTGATGTACTTTATGATTACACACCACCGGAAATGGTCATTGAATATCCATTATCCAAATCCATCTCCAACACAACGGCCATGACCTATTCATTATCGGAAGATCTCCATGAAGGAAGTTTTAAGTGGATTTGGTTAGGTGGGGTGGAAGATACACTGGCACCCTATACAGCAATCTTGACTTCGGAAGAAAGAAGTGAAGGTGAACATTCTCAAGTGGAGTTAATCAATAATCCTACCGTCGTTGAAAATGCACTCTATACCATGATATTTATTGGACGAGACAGAGCAGGGAACAAAACAAAACGGGCATTTGTTCCCGGTTTGCAATATGATTTTACCCCACCAGAATTGACTTGGATTGGTCCAAAAGATGGGGCTGCGGTTAATCATAAAAATGTTCATTATTCTAATAGCGAATTATTGGATTCAGGAACGATATCCTGGACATGGATTGACGGGGTAGCTGATCCAGATAGTTCTCACCTAATGGTTTTAGCGGGAGAGGAATTATCCGGGAATGAATATGGCCCTGATTTGATTACAAATGAACCGCCTTTGGTGGACGGGGGCATTTACACCATCACCTATATTGGTTTTGACCCTGCTGGAAATGAATCAAATCATATTATCATTGGGAATGTGCTTTATGATATTACCCAGCCCGAGATTACAATTATTTATCCATTGCCGCGATCCATTTCACGAACCAGTGCTGTAACCTATATGTTGTCAGAAGATCTTCATGAAGGAAAATTCAAATGGATTTGGCTGGGCGGCGTCAAAGATACACTTGCACCCTATACAGCTATTTTAACGGAAGAGGAACGTGCAGAGGGTGACCATATTGAAATTGAATTGTCTAATAATCCAACCGTTGTAGAAAATGCACTGTATACCATGACCATCAGTGGAACCGATCGGGCAGGGAATAAAACAAAACGGACCTTTGTTCCGGGGCTGCAATATGATTTTACGCCGCCGGAACTGACGATAATCAGTCCGGTTAATAAAGATGCAGTCAATCATAAAAAAGTTCATTTTATCAATAGTGAAAAGCTGGCATCGGCTCAAATGATTTACAGAAGAACTGGGGGCATGTCCGATCCATCATCCCCACATATAATAGAATTATCCGGAGAAAAACTCCATGGGAAAGAGTTGGGTCCACTTGTCTTGTCGTCTCCTCCCAATCTCAATGATGGTAGTATTTATTCATTATTGTATGTGGCATTTGACCCGGCAGGTAACCAGAGTGATACGACTCGTGTAGAGAACATTCTTTATGATGTGACACCACCCACGTTGGCATTCACCTATCCGGAATCTGATGTTTTTACAACTAAAACGAAACTGCTGTTTGATGTGTCGGAAGATATTTATGATTTTCACATCCAATGGGATGGATTAGGAAAAGACAATGAACCCCATTCAATTACGTTTGCATATCCTGATATTCTTGGAGAGGGCTCTTTTAATTCAGATGATTTAACAATCCCGGAGTTAAAAGATGGTTTTGCTTATTCTATTACATTAAATGGCTCAGATCGCGCAGGAAACATTGCCAACCCAGCAATCCTTAATGGTGTGAAGATTGACCTCACACCGCCCGAATTCACCGCATTTACGCCTCAATCTGGCTCGTTTATTAACCATGTGGATATCGGTTGGACTTTATCTGAAGATATCGCCAAAGGATCCGTTTCATTTCAACACGCAGGTACAGACATTAAGTTAGTATCTGAATTATTAAATTTAGAATTGAATGCCGGGAATCGCATTCCTTTAGGCTTAGAAAATACTGTTGACCTCCGCGACGGAATGAAATATACCATTAACGTCACAGGTGCCGATTTTGCCGGAAATATTTCTAAAACATTAACTGTTGACGATATTACCTATGATGTTTCTCCACCGGAAATCGTTGTAACACAACCCAAATCAGATACCTTCGTGAATGAGGTTGATGTGGTGTTTTCGGTGAATGAACCTTTAATCTCAGGACAAATGGTGTGGATCAATGATCGTGAAGAAAAAATGATATTCGATCTGAGAAGTGAAGACTTATCATCAGGGAAACATATTTTAAAAGATTATAATATATCTCCGGAAGAAGGTATGCCTTATCAAATTATAATTGAAGGGATAGACCGGGCCAACAATAAAAGTACATCGGAACCAATTAAAAATGTTATGTTTGATGTGACTCCGCCTGTATTGACTATTCTAAGCCCAATAGCAAATTCACCCATAAACCATACAAAGATATCCTTAAGTATTAGCGAACCCTTAGAATTTGGATCGGTTCGATGGGTAGCTTCCGAAAGAAATGATCCTAAAACTCCCCACATTAGACCTTTGGATGGTAACTTATTAAAGGGTGGAGACTTTATTGATTTTGATTTTTCTGCGCCACCCACATTGGTCAATGGTGTCATATATTCAATTACTATTGAGGGAACAGATCTTGCGGGAAACACATCAGAAGCGTATGCTGTTGACGGTATTCTTTTTGATACGATTCCGCCTGAATTTGTGGACATTTTCCCTGTTGATGGGGCCCATATCAGAGAGCCGGACATTTCATATACACTCACTGAAGATTTGGCAGAGGGAAAAATATATTTTGATCATGTAGGGGGATCATCTGATCCTAAAACAACCCATATGATTACACTGGCTGGTGGCAAAAAGAGACAGGGTACCCAAGGGGGAAAGCTTCCTGCATCTTTTGTTTCACTTGTGAATGGTGCCATATATAATATTCGATTTGAAGGAAAAGATGCAGCGGGAAATCTGGCAGCGGTAAAAGTCGTTAATCAAATCGTTTTTGACAATGAACCGCCAGCGATTACCATTTCTGACCCGGAGAACAATTCGTTTCGGAATAGTAAAACAATCTCGTTTACTATCAGTGAAGATTTGGCAGAAGGGACTATAACACTAAGCCATGCGGCAGGAAAATCCGATCCAAACGCACCATATTCTATTATTCTGGATGAGGCAGGACGAAAATCCGGTCAATATGAAAATATTATATTTCCTGAGTTAAAATGGGTGGACGGTGTTACATATAATTTGACGATTAATGGAACGGATCCAGCCGGGAATGTGGCGGCGGAAGCGATTATTAAAAATATATCTTACGATATTACGCCACCTATTATTACAATTGATAACATCAATAATAATAGCCATATAAATGATAATATATTAAGTTATTCTTTAAGTGAATATTTGGAAAAATGTACAATTACATTTACGCAAACTGATGGGGATCCAGATCCCCGTTCACCTCAAGTGGTAGCGCTCACGGGATCTGAACTCAACGCCGGACAATTTTCAAACCAAAAATTGGCCAATGGACCAAATTTACTGAATGGGTCCATATACGAAATCGAATTTACAGGAATTGATCCAGCGGGTAATGAGGCTGCACCAGTAAAAATAAGTAATGTGAGTTTTGATAATCAGCCGCCGGAAATGTCTATCAGTCGGCCCTTAGATTCCGAGCAAATCAAAACAACTTTTGTATCATATATGAGTAATGAGTCATTAGAAAGTGCCACAGTTGTATTTGAACAAACCAGCGGAACAATTGATGTGAATTCACCTCACAGAATTCCCTTAAAAGGGGCATCACTTACAGCAGGTGTTCATTCCGATTATGACCTCGGAATTACATCACAATTGGCGGATGGAGGTCGTTATAGCGTATCCATCGAAGCGGTTGATAAAGCAGGAAATTCAGCAAGAATAACGACAATCAAAGACGTGTTTTTCGATGTTTTACCGCCGGATTTATCCTTATCTGCACCGACCTCCGGTTCCATTGTCAATGCAACCCATATAACATATGCCACTTCAGAAGAGATGCGTAAAGGCAAAATGATATTTACCCGAACAGGCGGCGCAGAAGATCCTACAAGTCCACACATTGCAGAATTATCGGGAAACCGATTGAAACAGGGAGATCATTATGAGGAATCATTCAATAATGATGTTCAACTGAAAGATGGCAGTATTTATACCATTGAATTTTCCGGAGAAGATTTAGCCGGAAATGTGGCGATAAATGTTTCTGTAGAAAACATCACCTTTGATACTTCACCACCGGTAATAGTGATAAATGAGCCAACTGCGAACGGATTTTATAATCCAGTCATGTTAGGCTATGAATTAAATGAAACATTGGTATCTGGTAAAATAATTCTGGAAAGGAGAGGTGGAGCAAATGATCCAATGAGTCCACATGAGATTGCGCTTTCGAACGATCAATTACTTCCTGGAAAGAAATCAGATTTCCTTATCAATACACATACAAATTTGATCAGTAATACTACGTATAATATTCGTATTGAAGGTCAAGATATGGCAGGGAATATGGGTAAATCACCAGAAATAACCGGCGTTACTTTTGATGATATTCCGCCTGATATTTCTGTCACTTCTCCGGCCCCGGATTCCTATATAAATGAGACCATTCTTGGTTTAAGAACAAATGAAGTGCTTTCAGAAGCTAAAATTGAATGGATTTGGGTGGATGGGAATCCAGACCCGGCAGGAACCTATGAATCAAAAATGATAGGCGATCAGCTACAGGATGGAGATTATCCGGAAGTGAAATTTGATCCACCGCCATCCTTAATCAGTGGCGCAAGGTATCGAGTAGTTTATACGGGGACAGATCGGGCAGGAAATACTTCAACCTATACGTTGGGTACACTATTTTTTGATAACGAACCGCCAGAGATTTCGATGTTATTTCCAATAGAAAACGGATTTACCAATGTGAATGAAGTGAGTTATGAGTTGAATGAACCGCTCCTCATGGCCAATTTGAATTGGACATCAATAGATGGTGCCGAAACCATTTCCATTGATTTAACCGGCGAAGAATTAAAGCCCGGTATATTTACACAAGCAACATTGGCAAACCAATCAGAATTGTCTGATGGTACTGTATATAATCTTGCTATAACAGCAATTGATCTGTCGGGGAACGAAGCAGAAATATCATTGGCTAATCATGTGACTTATGATAAATCGAAACCAAAATTTACTCAGGTTTTCCCCAATACCAGCGCGCGCGTGAATTCTCAATTAATCAAGTGGACTGTGAACGAAGAATTAATCAGTGGAAAATATACATGGATTCGTATGGGAGGGAATGCGGACCCGTCAGCACCGCACACTTTCGAATTGACACCGGATTTATTGAGTCCTACTGCACATGATAATTCTACGCTACCGGACTTAGAATTGGTGACGGATGCCATGTATCGAATCACATTGCAGGGAACGGACAGAGCAGGAAATACAGGAAAAAAATTCATTATGAGCGTGGTGTATGATGATATTCCGCCAACATTGGAAATAAAATACCCCGAATCCAATACGGCTGTCAATCACCTTGATGTGGCCTATCGCATTTCAGAGGGATTAAGTACGGGGCAATTTATTTATACGCGTGTGGGTGGTGAACCGGATCCAAATTCACCTGTTACTTTTAACTTAGTTGGGAATGAGCTTGAAACTATTTTTGAATCGCCTAAAGTACCCAAGAATCCACCCGTATTGCAGGATGGTTCTATTTATAATATTGTCTTTGAGGGGGTTGATTTGGCAATGAATACATCAAAATCAAATGTTATTGATAGCGTAAAGTATGATGTCACCCGTCCTGTCATTACGATTCATAATCCCCAACCAAAATCGAATTTAATGGGTGTGGAAATATCCATTGAAATCAGTGAAGATTTGATGGATGGAAAAATGGTATGGACTCGCACCGGTGGATTAAAATCTAGAATTACGCGGCAAAAAATACCCCTTTATAATGAATACCTTATCGAAGGCATGCATCCTCACGCCAAATTACCCATGGATAAAACACTAAGTGCCAGCGTTATTTATTCACTCTCCGTAGATGCGCAGGATTTCGCTAAAAACCTGGCGGAGCCGGTCAGTGTAGAAGGAATTGAATATATCAGGAGTATGGCAGGGAGTTGGTACTATAAAGGCCAAATAATTGAAGTTGTCTGGGTATTCGAACCTGACGAATCTGGTATTAAGGGTAATTTTATGCAGGGTCTATCATTGGGAACAAAAATCAGTAATCAGGAAAAAGGGAAATTTGAGTTTGATTTTAGCAAAAAGCCATGGGTCCTTACGCTGGTGATGGATAATCCTGAAAAAAACCGAATTAGTCTAATGGAATTTTTGGATAATACACACATGCGTGTGGTTACAGGTGAGAAAAAACCTCAAAGCTGGCAGGATGGTGAAGTGATGGAATATGAGTGGCGTCCCGAGTAGGTACGGTGCGAATTATTCGATGATAAAAGATAATTCCTCTTTATATTCGCCGGCTATTTTCATATGATATTTGAACAGGAGAAATTTAGTTATGGCTAAGAAACAGAAAAGTTTTGCCGAAAAGGCCGTCAAACACGACGGAAAAGAAATGGTGCACGTTAAATTTGTTAAAAGTGTTGCTTCAAATAAAGAAGGATACTGGCGATTTAATGAATCCATGATTTCTATGGAAAAGGGAGAAAGTTTGGAAACTACCCTCAAACGGTTGGATGCTGAAGCAAATTTAGCGGATATAGAAATGTCACCGGCAGTTGAAGTTGCAGAAGAAATACCGGAAGTTGTTGTCGAAACTTCTGAAGCAATAGCTGAAGCTGCTGTGGAAGAAACGGATGTAGAAACTGTAGAAGAGGAATCAGTAGAAGATTCAAGTCCTGAGAAGGGTGAAGAACAAGTAGAAGAAGTAACTGAAGAAACACCTGAAGCTGAGTCCACCGAAGAAAAATCTGAATAATTAATATTTGTAAGTTTAAAATTATTAATTATATCTGGAGAGGTGGCCGAGTGGCTTAAGGCGCACGCTTGGAAAGCGTGTGTACGTTAATAGCGTACCGTGGGTTCGAATCCCACCCTCTCCGCATTACCCTCGACAACACTGTATTATATATAATTATAGACAATTATAAGTTTCAGTAGTTTGCTTCACCTGTGTTTCAATCAAATATATCGGGGGAAGCGGTGTCAACGCAGGTTAAAAGCCCGACTGAATAGGTTTTTCCATTAATACCAAACTCTTTTGCCAATACATGCATTAGGCAGTATTTGGTATTTTTCTTTTTAATTATGATAAAAAGTAAAATACTTATGAAATAGCATTTATTAGTGGTGATTTGACAAAATACTGTCAGAATCCAGAAACTTATAAAACTGCTGTAACCAAATGAAACGCCTCTGGCTCAAATAGCCTGCTCACGGGGGCTTTTTTGTTTATAAATGACATGCCCACATTGGTGGGTAATTATTTGTAATTTTCAGTATGAAATACCTCTGGCTCAAAGAATCTCCTCACGGGGGCTTTTCTTACTTTTAAATGTAAATTACTAAATATGAATCATTACAAACCATTCAAGTACCTATTTGGATTATTCTTAATCCTTTTCATCTTCATATCATGCGAAGATAAGGCTGATCCGGTAGAGTCGGTTCTCGACTGGCGCAATCTTGATTTAACTCAAGACTTCAAAACCGGCAGTCGAAATGGAGAAGGGATTGATCCCGAAAAATTCGAAGAAGGCATTACCATTGCAAAATCGTTAACCGGATTTTATACTATTGGGGTTGTTTATAAGGGTCGTCTTGTTACAGAGGAATATGCCATTGGCGACATTTCAACTCAATATGTTGTTTGGTCAGTCACCAAAAGTGTTTTATCTGCTTTAGTGGGTATTGCGATAGACAAAGGATTGATGGCTGATGAATTCCAAAGTTTTTCCTCTTATTATTCTAGCGTAACTGATTCACTTAAAGGTAAGATTACTGTTGCACAGTTGCTAACCATGTCGTCAGGAATCCCTGATGATATTACCTATATGTCAGCAGCATATCCGTTGCAATTCATTATGGATAAAGAATTGTTATATCCATCAGGTACCTATTGGAATTATACCTCAGCAGGGACCCATGTTCTTTCATACATTTTTACTGCAAGCACACAGGAATCTGCCAAATCCTTTGCCGACACTCACCTTTTTCCTAAATTAGGAATCACAGATTACACTTGGGATCAAGATGCTTATGGTATATCTAATGGAGGATTCGGATTGAGTTTAAGGATGAGGGATATGCTTAAGTTCGGCCAACTCTTTTTACAAAAAGGAAAATCGGCAGGACAGGAGATTATTTCCTCATCATGGATAAATAAATCCACATCAATGGTAATTCCATTAAATGAAAGTAAAAGTAGGGGATATGGCTACCTCTGGTGGACTGCCAAAGTAAATGGGGTTAATATTTATAATGCTTTGGGTTATGCTGGGCAGTTTATTATTGTAGTTCCATCAAAGGCGCTTGTGATTGCAGCCACTTCTAATTCTGTACCGGTAGATGGTTATGTCAATGATCTTTACGATACCATTATGGATAAAATTGTGAGTAGTTTCTCGGCGACAAACGATAAATAAATCGTTGTATTGTTAATGTAATTTCAAATTAGCGGGAATTCAAATTCGAAAATTAATCTTTTTCATTCCTTTCATTTTATTATCTCAATATTTGACATACCCAGAGAGCTCTGTTGTTAACTGGGAAAAGAGTCTATCCGGTGCCAATGTAAAAAATATAAAAAGTATCACAGGTAATAAAATCCCTTGTGAAGGAGGATATGCAGGAGATTACCCCTGCAAAGGTGTAGATTTATCTTCGTTTGTTTCGCCTCAAGACATGGGTGGATTAGAATTAAACGATATTTGGGGATGGACCGATCCCCAAACCGGAAAAGAATTTGCATTAGTGGGGCTACTCAATGGCACCTCTTTTGTCGATGTGACGGATCCTGTCAATCCGGTGGTTTTGGGTTTGTTGCCAACCCATACGGTGAGCAGTATATGGCGTGATATAAAAGTCTATAAAAATTATGCATATATCGTATCCGAAAATGCCGGAAAGCATGGTGTCCAAATATTTGATTTATCGCTTTTAAGTAATGTGACAGAATTCACTACCTTTTCTGAAACAAGCCATTATGATAAGGTCGGTAGTGCTCACAATATTTTTATTAATGAAAAGAGTGGGTTTGCATACGTTGTGGGTATCAGCTCTTCATCCAGTGAATATGTGTGCGGCGGTGGATCTCATATCATGGATTTGAGTGATCCGATTAATCCCGAATTCGCCGGGTGTTTTTCTCATGAGGGAACCGGCCGATCGGGGACTGGGTATTCCCATGATATCCAAGTGGTGATTTACAGTGGGCCGGATAGTGATTATGTTGGGAATGAAATCGCATTCAGCAGCAACGAGACAGCATTGAGCATTGCTGATGTCACGGATAAATCAAATCCCATCATTATTTCAAAATTTGATGTGACCAATGCTGGTAGCCGATATATTCATCAAGGATGGCTATCAAAAGATCATAAATATTTTTTCGTAAATGATGAATTAAATGAATTGAGAGGGTTAGATGACACCCAAAATACGTTGATATTTGATGTAACTGATCTCGATAATCCAGAATTGGTTTCTATGTATATATCGTCATTAACGACCATTGATCATAATAATTATGTGGTAGATAGTTTACTGTATCAATCCAATTATTCTGCAGGACTCAGGATTTTAAATATTCGTGACCCACTCCATCCCGGGGAAGTGGCCTTTTTTGATACATACCCCGCTGGTGATATCATTGACTTTGTGGGTTCATGGAGCAATTATCCATTTTTCAGCAGCGGAACAATTGTGGTATCATCAATTGAAGGCGGTCTTTTTGTATTGAAAATAAATGATGATGTAAATCTTGCAACCGAAGAGGATTTGCCTTTGCCGGATCAATTTGATTTAAGGCAAAATTACCCCAATCCTTTTAACCCAATGACACAAATTCAATATGAATTACCAAGGGCAGGGGAGATCGACCTAACTCTATACAACATGCTTGGGATGGAAGTAATGAAATTGGATAGAGGGATAAAACCTGCAGGTATTTATCAAATATTATTCGATGGAAGTCACTTGCCCAGTGGCATTTACTTTTATCAATTGCGGTCAGGCAATTTTGTGAAGACTCGGAAAATGTCCCTTTTAAAATAACAAAATTCCCGGAAAAATTTATGGATGAACAAACCTAAGTTTGCCGAGAGATTTTTAACAAATTATTCCAAATTGGAGGGGTGGCAGAGTCTGGTTGATTGCACCGGTCTTGAAAACCGGCAAGGGGAAACTCTTCGGGGGTTCGAATCCCTCCCCCTCCGCTCATCATCGGACAAGCATCCTTGCTTGTCATTTTACGATTTATTTTATATCTACATCGTTTAATCGTCAATAAGCCTGCCCGAATGGGTCGTAAAGGCGGGGAATGATTGACGGACATGGTCTATAATGAATGTTTACGCAACATTTAGAATGGATAATAAATATTTCCACCAACTATTGTTGGACGTGCCGTCTTGCAATGGTAAGCATACTTGATTATTCCACTTTTGAATTTCCCTAAATATTCATCATGATCATTGCTTAATTTCCTCGTCAATTTTCTATGACAAATCCATCCATAAATGTTCGATTCGCCCCCAGCCCCACAGGTGAACTCCATATAGGCGGCGCCCGTACGGCCTTATTTAATTGGCTATTTGCCAAAAAACAGGGTGGAAAATTCTTTCTCAGAATTGAAGATACAGATCCAGAACGCTCCCAAGAAAAGTATACAGACCAAATTTTAGAATCATTAACCTGGCTGGGGCTCCATTGGGATCAGCCTGTTGTCTATCAATCTCAAAGACTGGATGTATATAAAGAAAGGGCAAAAGCATTGACAGAATCTGGTCAGGTGTATCGTTGTTTTTGCTCAAAGGCGGATCTCCTAACCGCTCGGGATGCTGGCCATTATCAATATCCAGGCACATGCAGAAATCTAACAGAAGACGAGATAAAGCTGCGCTTGAATCAAGGGATTGGGTTTACCATGCGTTTAAGAATTCCTGAAGGAAAAACTACATACAAAGATTTAATCTATGGTGATATTTGTGTGGATCATAAGGAATTGGATGATTTTATTATTGTCCGATCCGATGGATCTCCAACCTATAATTTTGTGGTCGTAATTGATGACCATGATCAGGATATTACCCATGTGATACGTGGGGAAGATCATGTATCAAACACACCCAAACAAATTCTTATTTATAAGGCGCTCGGTTTTACAGAACCAATTTTTGCCCATCTTCCTATGATTCTTGGACATGATAAAAAGAGGTTGAGTAAACGTCATGGCGCACCGGGTGTTCAAAATTTTAGAGATAATGGATATTTCCCGGAAAGTTTGTTGAATTATTTGGCATTGTTGGGATGGAATCCCGGGACAGAAAAAGAAGTATTTTCCTTAGGCGAATTGGTTGAAAATTTCGATTTAAGTCAGGTTCAAAAAAAGGGTGCCGTATGGGATGAAAAAAAACTCCATTGGATTAGTGGCCAATATGTGATGAATGCATCAACGGAATTTTTATTGGAATCCCTCAGAAGTATTCATCCTGATTGGGGAAAGGGAAGTGCTATTTCATTTCTTATTTCCATCATCGAGTTGTTAAAGGTACGGGCAAAGTCCTTAACTGAATTTATTAATCAATCTGAATATTTCTTTCATGATCCTGAATCCTACGATAAAGCCGGTCTTAAAAAGTGGTGGAAAGATGAATCGGCAAACGAAAGAGTATCTACTTTTTTACAATATTGTGAAAAGATCTCCAATTGGCGCAAGGAAGATCTTGAAATAGCATTCAAATCATTCGCAGAATCAAATGAATGTGGACTGGGGAAAATCATCATGCCGATACGAATGGCGGTATGCGGCACGCCCAATGGACCATCCATCTTTGAAATTTTGGAATTATTGGGGCGGAATAAAACGATCCATAGAATTGAAACTGCTTTAGATAAATTACCGGGTTAAATGGAAGAACAAACCAAACCACGTCACTTTATTCAGCGCTTTATAGATGAAGATAATATCTCTGGAAAATTTGAGAATCGCGTTCATACACGATTCCCACCAGAACCCAACGGTTATCTACATATTGGTCATGCGAAGTCTATATGTTTAAACTTTGGTATTGCGGATGAATTTGGCGGTAAATGTAATTTACGTTTTGATGACACCAATCCCATTGCGGAAGAGGAAGAGTATGTGAAATCCATTCAGGCTGATGTGAAGTGGTTGGGATATGATTGGGAAGATCGATTATGTTTTGCCTCTGATTATTTTCAGCGATTATATGACTATGCCCTAGCTTTGGTGAATAGTGGAAAGGCTTATGTCTGCGATCTGACTCCTGAAGAAATCCGAAAAACAAGAGGCACTTTAAAGGATATTGGAAAGGAAAGTCCATTTCGCAATCGATCAGTAGAAGAAAATGTGGATTTATTCACTCGAATGAAAAATGGCGAATTTCCAGATGGCAGTCATACCCTAAGAGCTAAAATTGATATGGCACATCCCAATATGAATATGCGGGACCCGGTCATTTATCGCATTCTCCATGCCCACCACCACCGAACGGGAAATGAATGGTGTATTTATCCCATGTATGATTGGGCCCATGGATTAGAAGATTCTATTGAAGGAGTAACCCATTCTCTTTGTTCTTTAGAGTTTGAAGATCATCGGCCGATATATGATTGGTATTTGGATGCATTAGGAGTTTACCATCCTCAGCAAATCGAATTTGCAAGACTCAACTTGAGTTATACCATTATGTCCAAACGATTGTTAAAACAATTGGTTGATGACAATCATGTTTCCGGTTGGGATGACCCGCGGATGCCCACTCTATCCGGTTTACGTCGCCGAGGATATACGCCGAAAGCTATTCGAAATTTCATGGATGAAATTGGTGTGGCAAAACGAGATAACGTTATGGAAATGGCTAAGTTGGAATCTGCACTTAAATCTGATTTAAATAAACGCTGCGAAAGGCGAATGGCTGTATTAAATCCTTTGAAGGTGGTGATTACAAATTATCCAGAAGGCGATGATGAATTATTAGACGCCATCAATAATCCAGAGGATGAGACCGCCGGAAAACGCCAAGTACCCTTTGGACGAGAACTTTATATTGAACAAGATGATTTTATGGAAGATCCTCCCAAAAAGTTCTTCCGATTAGGTCCCGGACGAGAAGTACGATTACGATATGCTTATTTCATCACTTGCAATGAAGTGGTTAAAGATAATAATGGAAATATCACAGAATTGAAATGTACTTATGATCCTGAGACTAAAGGAGGGAATGCTCCCGATGGACGTAAAGTGAAAGGGACGATTCACTGGGTTTCGGCAGAACATGCGATTGACGGTGAAGTGAGATTATATGATCGATTGTTTCGTGTTCCGAATCCGGCTTCGAAAGATAATTTCATTGATGCGTTAAATCCCGATTCTCTCACCATTTTAAATGACTGCAAAATGGAACCGGAATTGGGGAAGGCAGTAATAGGTAAAACTGTTCAATTTGAACGATTGGGCTATTTTTGCAAAGACCCTGATTCAGGAGAAAAAACCATTTTTAATCGAACGGTTCCATTGCGGGATTCATGGGCGAAAATTGAGAAACAAATGCTATCTGGTCAGAAAAATTAGCATTGAGAATAGAACTTAAAACCGAGTAATTTAACTGTTCATGTTGACCAAATTTAAATCAATCTTTTCTATAGTACTCTTAGCCGGAATCGTAAATGCAGCTCCTCCGGCACTTCACGTTTATGTGATTCCATTTGATAATATTAAAAATGATGTAGCCATTGGCTGGCTGTCAACTGTCTTTGCAGAAATGGTAAATTCTGAACTCAGTCAACATGATCGTATATATTTAAAAAACAAGGATGGATTAGAAGAAATCATGACGAATCGATCCTTACTCCTGCAACAGCGCCCTGGAACAAAGAACTTACTTGTCCTCGGGAAATTCGAAAGATCACTCGATAAAATAACGATTTCTATTCAATTAATTGATATTGCCACTTGGGATGAGTTATCCAATGGGAGGGTGCGGGGATATTATAATAATATAACTGCCATTAATCGAAAGTTGTCTGAATCGGTCAATACGATGCTGTTACCCTATTTACCAAAAGTAGATAAGGGTCCCTATCCAACACTGACGGAGGGGAAGCGGATGCGCATTCCTCCATCTTACGGTGAAAAGGCCATTGATGTGAGTACGGCAATAGATGCGGCGTTTATAGATTTAGAAAAAAAACTGGATTTAAATATCGGTGCCAGGGGAGAAATAGATCCCAAAGGATTGCGGGAGGAAAATGGAGAATGGGTACTCGATATTTCAAAAGACAGCTATAATGATGATCGTCCGGAAAATCAAATCAACACTCATATGATGGTTGACGTTTTATCAAATCTAATGCGCAATCCATATCGCGTCAAAATGGAGCGTCCTCAATTTAATTATGATCCGGAAAACCGGAAAGAATTTCAAATTGTCATGTCCGTAAATTATACTTTAAAAGGGAATATTATAAAAGATATGCTTACCTCCCTGCCATATTCTGGATTGAAGCAAGATGGAAATCTTACCGTTTTTTATTTTAATCGGGATAAATATAATTTTCCGAAAGAGATTACAGAAAAAATTCAGTTGGGAAAATACCGAACCACTCCCGTTATTCAGCTGCAGGATGCGAATGGGAATCCTTTGGTAATTTTAGTGGATTCTCCCGACCAAAGTATTCATGCGCTCAATAGCAATCGTGTGATTTACAAGCCATTTCATTATTTTTCAAATTTAATTGATTTTACCGTTGGCGGATGGTCCATTCAAGTGGCGTTAGAGACTGTAGATATTCCTGCATCCTATCGATTTAATATGGATGTGAATCGGGCAAACGATATCAGTCGCGTGAGTCTGAAATTTATTCCAGAAGAAGAGCTTCACGCATATTTAAGTAATTTACTTTAGAGTTTTACCGGTGAAAAGTCGATTATTCATTTTATATATACTATGTTTCCTGCCCATTTTAGTCGGTCAGAAAAAAGTGCCCAATTTAACATTGAAAAAAATGAGTAGCGAAAGGGTCATGCTTCAGCATTATCTAAAAACTGGCCCAGTTTTAATCAACTTCTGGGCCACATGGTGTGCACCGTGTAAAAAGGAAATGAAACACTTGGACGCGTTTGAAAAAAAGTATAAAGATAAAGGGTTCTCGGTTTTAGCGGTGAGCAACGATAGCCAGAAAAGTCTATCTAAAGTACGTAGTTATATCCGGGCCAACAAATTTTCATTTCAAGTATTCCTGGATCCAAATAATCAGGTACTAAAAAAACTCTTCTCCAATGCCATGCCCGTATTACCAGCCAATATCCTTGTGGGGCAGGACGGAACCGTTCTTTGGCGGCATTTTGGATACATACCGGGAGATGAGAAGAAAATGGAAGCAGAAATAATAGCAGCCCTTCAACCTGAATAATAAGGATTATAGATGCACACGATTCGATGCATCGTTTGTTGTTTTCTTATAACGGCGGTTGGCATCACCCAATTTTCAGGCTCACTTTCCCATTCCTACGGAAAGAGCAATAACAACTTTAATTTTCAAGAATCGTTTATTGATATAAATGGGAATTGGAACCAGTGGGCTGGCTGGATCCAATTCGAAATATCCAATCCACCAGAATTGGGTCGCAAGTTCACAGGATTGCGAAAGTTTCGAATCGAATATACCAAGGGTTCTCTTTCATTACAGATGGGTGATATATATACATTTTGGGGGAGAGGCCTCATGGTGAATATGGTGGAGGATCAGGCAGTCGATTTGGATACGGGAATCCGTGGTGGATTGGTGAATTGGACAAATAATTTTTTGGATTTAGCATTGTTAAGTGGGTCTCAAAAAATATGGCGTTTGACAAACCAAGTGATAGATTATGATAACCGAATACCCAACTATGGTGTTGAAAATTTTCTCTATGGCAGCCGAATATCTGGTCACTATAAAGGGTGGAATGGTGGTGTGCAAGTGCTGAAGGTGGAGGAGGATCATCCCGATGCCAAGGGTATTATAGAAAAAGTAGATCATCTTTTAATGGGTGCAACTCTTGACTATTTCGGTGAGAATGGTGATGTTGGATTGGAGTGGGTTAAAAAGGATTCTATTGGATTTGGGCTGTTTGGTAATGTGAATATGTATCTCTGGGGCTGGTCTTTAGGCGGTTCCTATAAGAATTACCATTTCGCTAATTTAGGCCCTGATCACCGTTGGGATTTTGTTAATTATGCAGGCGGCGTATTAACTATTCAACAAATGCCTACCGTATTTAAAGAACATTCTACCCGGCTTTTAAGTAGAATTACCCATATTATTGATTATAATGATGAAGTTGGTTTTGATATACATTTAGAAGGGCCCATCAACCCGCAGTCACAATTGACCCTTGTATATGCTCAGTCTAGCCGACATAATGAATGGGGTTGGAATAATAAAAGTATCAAATGGGAAATGATAAGTAGTTCTGTGAATATGCCTTCGTCTAAAAATGAACTAAACCCTTTTAAAGAATTTTATGCTGAGTTAGATGGAAATTTAATGAATGGGAATTTCCACTATACAGTGGGCATTGGAACAACAGAAGATGTGATTGATCTTTATCTCAATCGATATACCGGTTCAGATCAAATTCTTATTTATGAAGCAGTTTCAGCACAAACATTTCCAACCCATTTTTCTTATACGCTCAATACCCATTATAGCTTGGAAGTGAAATATGAATATCAGGAATTGAAGAAAGGGATTCATCAATACGCACCGTCGACTATTGTACCATTTGAATCGAATTTTATGAAGGAGACACAGTACAACCGTTTTATGAGTATTGGCGTGAGTCGATCTCCAAAATGGTCTGCAAATCTTGCCATTGATATGTCCTCAACCGATGAGAAAATTATTGTGGAGAATGATCGGGACGTTAATTCAATTGAGAAAATTCTGGGGAAATTCTGGGATACATCACTCACCTGGGCCAGCATGGAATTGGCCTATAATATTTCCGAGAATCACCGCCTTACAATTATGGTTGGTTCTCAGCGCGGTGGCGTATTATGCAGTAATGGTGTCTGTCGGTATATCCAGCCATTTGAAAACGGATTCAAGGTTGGTCTCGTTTCACTATTTTAGTTAATTTTAACCAACCAGTTAGGTAACAATTTGAAGAAACTAATACATACCATATTCATTATTTCATTTGTGCTATGGTCTTGTGAAGATAAAGCAACCGTAACTCAGGAGGCGGATACGATTGTTATTTCTCCATTGAGTCATGTGCTGAAGGTAGCACAAACGGTTCAACTCAGTGCCCTCGTCATTGACAAAGAAAATTCATCTATGGATACGCCTGTGACATGGTCATCCACCAATGATGCTGTGGCTACAATATCAAAAGAAGGGTTGGTGACTGGAGTCGGTCAGGGCGAAGCCAATATTTATGCCACCTTGGATAATGTTCAGGGGATGGCAGAAATACTAGTGAGCACCAATCACCGCCGCGTTTTAAGTGAGATGTTCACCTCCAGTACATGAGGACCTTGCGCATCCGCGGAGCGGATATTAAATGCATCTTTAAAACCGGCTACAGTTAATTATGTGGGCTATGGATTAGACTCGATTTGGACCCAGATATATTATCATGTCTGGTGGCCGGGGCAGGGGAATGACCCCATGTATTTGGCCAATACATCCATGAACCGTACACGCAATAATTATTACGGGAATAATTATACACCCCACATGTTTACCAATGGGAAAGATTCTGGATCAAATACTACGAATTGGAAAAACGACCCAAAGGATTATTTGGATGATGTGGGTTTGTATGACGTTAGAATATACGGGAGTCAATCAGGGAATGATATTTCCTTTGATGTTGAACTTGACGCTGTGAAATCAACCACAAGTTCAAGAGATTTGAGGTTATTCGTTGCAGCAGTTATGGATACGGTAAAATACCCCGGTTCCGCGAATGGATTAACGGAACATCACAATGCAGTGATTGAATTGTTGACCGGTAATACTGGCAAAAGTATAAAATTGATTAGCGGTGCAGTGACAAAGGAATCCTTCACTTGGTCTATGCGGACTGAATGGATCAATCACGCCAATCTAACATACAATATGTCCGGGTTAAAAGTGGTAGCCTGGATCCAGGATTATAGCAACAAGGAAATACTCCAGGTTAACGAATTGAATTTTGATTAAAATTCCAATTAATTTGGTTTGGGAGCTTAATCAGACTGATTAAATTCCCGCCCTTGCCTGGTGCCAGGCAGAGGTTTTTTGGAAAATTTATTGGGGTGTCGTCTAACGGTAGGACATCAGGTTCTGGTTCTGAGGGTCGGGGTTCGATTCCCTGCACCCCAGCTCATGCTGGGCAAATGGTAACCGGTAGATCGGTACTACTTACCAGCTACCAATAACCACTCACTAAAACATGCACCCGCCCCCCTGCATCCGTAAAATATGGATTACGGCGAATAAATAGCTTATAACTATTTATGGAGTTAAAAATTATGCACCCGTAGCTCAACTGGATAGAGCGTTCGGCTACGGACCGAAAGGTTGTGGGTTCGAATCCTACCGGGTGTGCAATTCTTCGATGCGCATCAATGAGAAAGCACATTGATTTTTTAGGCA
>Ga0208571_1000258_pt1 | contig 20563 bp, 17 predicted proteins | sample DeeseametaMP0103_FD_184223 | JGI IMG/M metagenome (GOLD analysis project Ga0208571, IMG submission 184223) | Marine microbial communities from the Deep Atlantic Ocean - MP0103 (SPAdes) | ecosystem: Environmental > Aquatic > Marine > Oceanic | place: Atlantic Ocean | collected 2010-12-22
CTGAAGCTGAAACTGATTTTTACAACTTTGAGTCCCTGAATATTCCAAATGATCATCCAGCCAAAGATATGCATGATACTTTTTATCTTGCTAACGATTCTTTACTTAGAACTCACACATCTCCAGTTCAAGTAAGGACTATGGAAAAACAAAAACCTCCAATAAGGATGATTTGTCCGGGTAGAGTCTACAGAAAGGATTCTGGTTTAACTCGTACCCCTATGTTCCACATGATTGAGGGGCTAGTTATAGAGGAAAATGCATCTTTTTCTGTTTTAAAAGGTTTGCTTCTAGATTTTATTGCTGACTTTTTTGGCAAGGATGTGGATATAAGATTCCGTCCATCCTATTTTCCTTTCACTGAGCCATCAGCAGAAGTTGATATTAAGTGGAAAAGGGGGTGGTTAGAAATTCTGGGTTGCGGAATGGTTCATCCAAATGTTTTAGAAATGTCAGGAATTAACTCTAAAAACCATTCTGGTTTTGCCTTTGGTTTGGGCCTAGAAAGAATGGCAATGTTAAAGTACGACATTCCAGATTTGAGGGCGTTTTTTGAAAATGACTTGAGATTTTTAAAACAGTTTTAAAAAAAATTATGCAATTCAGTAGGAACTGGTTAAAAGAGTTTATTAACTTAAAGATCTCAACTGAGGAACTCTGTGAGCAATTAACTATGCTAGGTTTAGAGGTTGATAGCTATAGACATTATCAATCAAAACTGACCGGTGAAGATGCAATCATAAAATTAGATTTAACACCAAATCGGGGAGATTGTTTTTGCATTATGGGCATAGCAAGAGAGTTGGCGGCTCTAAATGGAAAGAAAATTAAGCTTCCCAAGATAAAGACAATAAAAAGTTCTCTAAAAAGCCCCCTCAAGGTGTATGCGAGTGATGAAGCCCCACGTTATGTAGGAAGGTATATAAGTCAACTTGATTTAAAAAAGAAAACTCCTCCACTTGTTAAGGAAAGGTTAAAAATCAGTAATATTAAAACCATTGATCCTATTGTTGATATAACCAACTACGTCTTAATTGAATTAGGTCAACCTATTCATGCTTTTGATAGTAATAAACTCCAAGGAGATCTAAGGGTAAGGTTTGCAAAAGATAAAGAAAAAATAACATTAATTGATGAAAGTAAGATAGAACTAGATCAAGACTGTTTGGTGATAGCAGACGAAAAGAAATCGGTTGCTCTAGCAGGCATTATGGGTGGCTTAGACACAGCAATTTCAAAGGAGACTGAGTCAATATATTTAGAAAGTGCTTTTTTTAAACCGGAAGTTATAAGGGGACGTCCAAGAAAATTTGCTTTGCAAACAGAGGCTTCAACAAGATTTGAGCGTGGAGTAGATTTTGAATTACAAACTTTAGCAGTAAAGAGAGCAAGTTCATTAATATTCGAAGTATTGGGAGGAGAATTTAGTCCCATCCAGGAATTTAAAAAAAGCTCTTCCTTTCCCCAGAATGAAGATATTCACCTTTATGTTGAAAATGTTAATAAGACTTTAGGTTTAGACTTTTCCAAATTTTTTATCAGTAAGCTATTAAGGAGCCTTGGTTTGATTATTTCTGTTTCAACTGATAAAGATTTTATAACAGCTAAAATACCTTCATGGCGGTTTGATCTTAAGGTTGAAGTAGATTTAATAGAGGAAATAGCTAGGTTGGTTGGCTACAACAAGCTACCCCAAGAACCTTTAAGAACAAAAAAAAGAAACACTTTTGACTCTTTGAATCAATCAGTCAGAAGTTGTTTCACGTCGAGGGGATACAATGAAGTAATCACTTACTCTTTCATAGAGGAGTCAGCTGCTTCATTAGTTGAACCTAAGATAGAAAAGTTAGTTTTTGTTAGTAACCCTATTTCTCAAAATATGGTAGTGATGAGACCGAGTTTACTCCCTGGCCTGCTCAATACACTTTCTTATAATCAGAACCAAGGCATAGATCAAGTAAAGATATTTGAAATAGGCTCCACTTTCCAAAAGACTAGTAAGAATAAAGTGAAAGAAGTGGAGCTAATTGGAGGTTTGATTTCGGGGTCAGAAGGAAAAAATAATTGGACAGGATCAAAAAGATCTTTAGATTTTTTTGATCTAAAAGGAGATGTAGAAAAGGTTTTAGGAAACTCTTCAGGATATGTTTTTAAGAAGGCAGAACTACCTTACTTACACCCTGGTAAGACCGCGTTTTTATTTAAAGGCAAGAGTCAAATTGGATACATTGGTTCCCTTAACCCTAAATTAGTAGATAAACTGGACTTGAAACATGAAGTAAACTTTTTCGAAATCCAAATCGAGAAAATTTCACTAAAAGGAAAAGTTAAGTTTAAAAATTTCTCTCGTTTTCCCTTAACTCAGAGAGATTTATCATTTATTTTAGATCAAGGAATTTCCAGCTCAGAAGTCAAAAGCTTAATTTCTTCCAAAGCTGGAGGTAATTTAAAAGAAGTAAAATTATTTGATATTTATGAAGGAAAGGGAATACCTCAAGGCAAAAAAAGTTTAACCTTTTCTCTAAGTTGGCAAGCAGCTGACAGGACTTTAACCGATAAAGAAACCGATGATCTTGTTAAAGAAATAGTTAAGTTTCTTTCCAAAAAGTTTAATGCTAAATTGAGAGCTTAATGGACAATACGATAACGAAGCGAGATTTAGTTAATCATCTTCATGAAACTTTGGGATTAAATAAGGTTGAATCAAAGGAATTAGTAGAAACATTCTTTAATGAAATTAAAAGATCTTTAAAGAATAATGAAGAAGTAAAAATTTCTGGATTTGGAAATTTTAAAATCTTAAATAAAAAAGAAAGACCAGGGCGGAATCCTAAAACTGGAGAACCAGTAACAATATCTGCCAGAAAAGTAGTTACTTTTAAAGCTGGCCAAAAGCTGAGAAAGAGAATCTCCATTAATGAAGGCGAATAATTTACCTCTGATACCAGATAAAAAATACTTTTCAATTAGTGAAGCTTCTGGTTTATGTACAGTAAAAAAACATACACTGAGATTTTGGGAGAAAGAATTTGATTTGTTGAGGCCTTCAACTAGAAGGGGTAATAGGCGTTTCTATCAAAGAGAAGATATATTAATAATCAGAAAGATAAGGTCTTTGTTATATGAAGAAGGTCTAACTATTTCTGGAGCAAAGAAAAAATTAACTTCCAAGGCTTTCTCAAAAAGTTCTTCATCTAAGAATCTTATAATTAATGATCTCGAAAAAATCTTAAAAGAAATAAAACAGGTTGTTTGAAATCTAATCGGGGCGTGGCGCAGTCTGGTAGCGCACTAGACTGGGGGTCTAGTGGTCGCCGGTTCAAATCCGGCCGCCCCGACCATTTAAGTACTATACAAATAACTTATGTTCTATTATAATTAAAAATAATAATTAGAGGCGTCAATTTCTCCCCATGAAATAACTCTCCATGTAAGACCCTCTAATTGTTTAGCAGGATGCAGTTATCACCCATGTTTGGCTGCAAAAGCTAGTTTCTAACTGTATCCTGCCTCTTTGGCGGATGGGCTTAATTAGTTTTGGTTAGGCGCAGTAGAAAAGTCCATCTGCCACCAAAGTTTTTATCAAACTCTAACTTCTATCAAACTCGGACCAGGTTCGTTGACTGCTGAAGAAAATATTTTTCTAAACTCCTCTACTGTTGGGGCAGTAAAAGACTCTACGCCTAGAGATTTTCCCAGAGAAATCCAATTGATTTCAGGATTTTCTAAGGAAAACAACGATTCTGCTCGATCTCCTGTTTCTAATGCTCCAACTCTATCTAGTTCAATTTTTAAGATAGCGTAGGCTCTGTTTGAAAAAATAATATTGGTTACATTTAAATTCTCTCTAGCCTGAGTCCAAAGGGATTGAATGGTATACATGGCCCCTCCATCTCCATGCAGACAAATAACAGGTCGATCTGGACAGGCTATTGCCGCTCCTGTAGCTAAAGGAAGGCCTTGACCAATCGATCCACCGGTTAAAGACAACCAATCATGGGGTTTTGAATTCCAAGTATTTGGGTATACCAAAAATCCAGAAGTTGCTGCTTCATCAGAAACTATGGCTTCTTCTGGAAGCAATTCTCCTAACAATAAACCAACGTGAGCTGGATTTAATTCTCCGTTTAAAGGAGCCTGACTTGTTTCAGAAGGTAAGAGTTCTTCTGATATTTCGTTGGCATCAAGCATTTCACATAAAGACTCTAAAGCCTTCTTACCATCCTGTTCAAAGGTAGCTAATTGGACAAGCTTTGAATTCTCCGGCGACAGATAACTTCTTTTATCAGGGTAAGCGAAGAAGGAAACGGGAGGTTTTGAACCTACAAACACGATACTTTCAATACCATCAAGGAAGTCTTCAGCCATCTCTGAAAAATACGGCAGTGGTTCCACTACTGGGATCCCAAATCCTCGTCTTTGTCTTTTTCTAAAAGTTTCAGTTGCTAATCTAGCTCCTGTCTTGGTTGCTATCTTTGCTGCCATGTTTACAGATTGTTCATCCAGAAATTCTCCTCCTAGAAATAGCATACAGTTACTTTTGTCTGTCAAAGCTTCGTAAGCTTCTCTTAAAACATCATTAGCAATTTCTGATGGCCCTACACTGTTGAGAATTTTTCCAATTTTATCTGTTTCACCCCAGGCACAGTCAGCAGGGACAATAAGAGTTGCTATCTGTCCAGGAAAATTATGTGCTGCCTGCCAAGCTCTAGATCCACCAGCAGGCAGTTCTTCAGGACTTTTAACTCTTTCAACCCAATCCGAACTAGATTTTGCTAGACCGTCTAGATCCGATGTCAGAGGGGCATCGTATTTAAGATGAAAAGTGGCATGATCACCAACTATATTTATCATGGGAGACCTAGCCTTTTTGGCATTATGGATATTAGCAAATCCATTACCTAAGCCAGGGCCTAAATGCAGAAGATTAGCAGCAGCTTTGCCCGACATTCTTGCATAACCATCAGCTGCACCAGTGACGACTCCTTCAAATAATCCTAAAACGGGTCTAATTTGAGGATAGTGATCTATAGCAGCGACAAGATGCATTTCTGAGGTGCCGGGATTAGCAAAAACAACCTCTAGTCCATTATCTACAAGTGTTTTAAGTAGAGCATCAGCAGCATTCATCCATTTATCCTTAATTATTTATAGTTTAGACTTATTTCTCTAAAACTTAAAAGGACAATTTACATGAGCGATAAAGATAAATTAGAAATGTTACTTTCTCATAAGGCCCCATGCATTGAAACTCTCGGAGGTCGGGCAATACACTTCCAATCTGAGCCTCCGGAACTAAAAATGGAATTTGAAGCTATTCCAGAATTCTGTCATTCACCTAATCAAGTGGTGCAAGGAGGTTTTGTAACCGGCATGTTAGATACACCTATGGCGCATCTTTTAATAGCTATATTAGATAAAAAAGTGAATGCAATGACTTTGGATATAAATGTAAGTTTTCTTGGTCCTTCCCACCCAGGGAAACTCACTGGTGAAGCAAGAATTTTAAAACTAGGTAAAAGTATAGCTTATTTAGCTAGCGAGCTTTATCAAAATGAAAGGCTTGTGGCGACTGCTACTTCAACTATAAAGCTGGTACCTATTTCTTCTTAAACTTAAACGCCAAAGTCCCAAGAAAGGCCATCGTGATATTTCTTAAGAATTTCCTTGGCTATTAAAATTCTATGTACTTCATCGGGTCCGTCCGCAAGCCTTAAAGTTCTAAATCCTTGAAACATTCCTGCAAGAGGGGTGTCTCCAGAAACTCCTCGCCATCCATGCATCTGTATTGCTCTATCTACCACCCGAGAGCCTGCAGCAGGAACAAAAACTTTGATTGCTGAAATATCCACCCTAGCATCTCCTTCTTTGTCCATGACCTCTGCACAATGAATGGTCATGAGTCGAGATGCCTGGATATCCATGTAGGAATCAGCAATCCAACCTTGAATGAATTGCTTGGATTCAAGTATTCCGCCGTGTACTTCTCTTTGGGTAGAGTATCGAACCATAATGTCAAATGCTCTCCACATTTGCCCAATGGTATTCATGCAGTGAAAAACTCGTCCTGCACCTAATCTATCTTGGGCAGCTTGGTGTCCACTACCTCTAGCACCGAGCGCATTCTCTAGAGGAACTCTTACATTTTCATATTTGATTTCCATATGATCTCCTCCAGTGTGACCCCAGATGGGAACAGATCTAATTTTATTAAAACCTGGGGTATCAGTGGGCACGATAATCTGTGTCATTTTCAGGTTCGCATTGCCAGAATCACCGTCATCATCTTCAGTTCTGCACATCACAATGGCAAAATCAGCTCTTTCACCATTTGAAGTCATAATTTTATGACCATTTATTACCCATTCATCCCCATCTTTTACAGCAGTTGTCTGAAGGGATCTTGGATCGGACCCAGGAACATCCGGTTCAGTCATGGAGAAACAAGATTCTATTTCTTGATTAATAAGGGGCATTAACCACTTCTTCTTTTGTTCTTCAGTTCCATACTTAACTAAGATCTTTTGGTTACCCGAATTGGGTGCAATAACACCAAACAACCGGTTGCCTAAAGGGGACCAAGCTAATATTTCATTCATGTAGGCATGAACAAGGAATCCATTACCCATTCCCCCATATTCTTCAGGAAGGTGAGGAGCCCATAATCCTTGCTTTTTTACTTCTGTATTAATTTCTTGCCTTAATTTTTTGGATTTTTCTCCTCCTCTATAAATTATGTCTTCGTTGGGGATAATTCTGTTCCCTACAATATCTGCTGTTCTAAGCCTAATATCATTTATTTCTTTGGAAAGAGTTGGAATCGGTGCAATTTGCATAAGTTTTTCTCCTTTTCTACTTGGCTTAATGTACGAAACAAACGCAATGCTTGCAAGCTTTTAAAAGTATGCGAATATAGTCTGTATAAGGAATTATTGTGAGCTGGGAAAAAGATCTAGAAGAATTAAAGAAAAGAGCTGAACTGGCCAAGGAAATGGGAGGCATTGAACGTATAGCAAAACATTATGCTCGTGGTCGTCTTACCGTAAGAGAAAGAATAGATCAGCTTTTAGATGAAGGCTCTTTTCATGAAACTGGAGAGATAACCGGTAAAGTCTCCTATGATGAAACTGGTGAAATTAAAGAGTTTATTCCAGCCAATTTTGTATTTGGAAGGGGCAAAGTGGATGGCAGGGAGGTAGTGGTTGCAGGCGATGATTTTACGGTGAGAGGCGGAGCAGCTGACGCCAGGATCGGTAACAAATCTTTATACAGCCTGAAGTTAGCAGAATATTTAAGACTCCCATTAGTAAATTTAGTTGATGGCAGCGGCGGTGGGGGCAGTGTAAAAACACTTGAAACCATGGGAGCTACTTATGTTCCGGGACTGCCCAGCTGGCAAAATATAGTAAGGCTGTTAAGTATGATTCCAGTGGTTGGAGCATGTATGGGTTCGGTTGCCGGATTAGGATCCGCACGTGTGGTAGCTTCGCATTTTTCTATCATGGTAAAGGGCAGTGCTCAGATGTTTGTTGCAGGGCCCCCAGTTGTTGAAAGGGCATTTGGTTTAAAGATAGAAAGAGAAGAGCTTGGAGGAAGCGACATTCATACCAAAACAGCTGGGGTAGTTGATAATGAAGCTGTAAGTGAAGAAGACGCATTTAAACAGATTCAAACCTTCCTTTCTTTTATGCCATCCAATGTCTGGGAAGTCCCGCCAAGAAAAGAGAACAAAGACCCAGCCGATAGGAAGGAAGAAAAATTAATTTCTATCATCCCTAGGGATAGAAAAACGCCTTACGAGGTTAGGGAAATCTTAGATTTAGTTCTAGATAAAGACAGTTTCTTTGAAATAGGAGCGGGTTACGGTAAGTCTTTGGTAACGGGTCTAGCTAGATTGTCCGGTTATCCAGTAGGGATCTTGTGTAATGACTGCAACTATGATGGTGGCTCGGTAACAGCTAAAGCTTCAGAAAAAATGACAAGATTTGTGGACGTTTGCGACACCTTTAACATCCCAATCGTAAATTTTGTAGACAATCCAGGTTTTTCTATAGGCCTACAAGCTGAAGAATCTGGAGTAATAAGGTATGGGGTTCGAGCTCTTTATAGCGTTTGGCAAGCGTCGATACCTTGGGTATCTATAATCATTAGAAGAGTGTTTGGTGTAGCTGGCGGGGGACATGGAAATTCAGATCAATTAAACCTTCGTTATGCTTGGCCTTCAGGAGATTGGGGTTCTCTACCTATAGAAGGTGGAGTTATGGCAGCTTATAAGCGAGACATTGAAGCAAGTCCAGATCCTGCGGCAAGGCAAAAAGAAATAGAAGATTCCCTTGATGAAGTTAGGTCTCCTTATAGAACCGCAGAAATGTTTGGAATCGAAGAAATTATTGACCCAAGAGATACCAGACCAATACTCTGTGATTGGGTAGAAACAGCATATAAGAATTTACCACAAAAGCTTGGTATAAAAGAAAGGACCATGAGGCCTTAATGGTCTGAATAAAATAAGGAGCATTATGAAAAGACTAAATGTTTTCCTAATCTTAGGAATTTTAATCTCGTATGGCTGCAGCGAAGGTTTGGATGAAAACTCAGTAAGAACTACCGCTCAGGGAGAAGTCATAGGTTTCAAAGAGGGTGAAACCTATGCTTGGAGAGGTATCCCTTTTGCACAACCTCCTATAAACGAATTGAGATGGAAAGCTCCAAGACCACCTGATCCTTTTGAATCAAGGTTTGAGGCCAAAGAGTTCGCACAAGCCTGTTTTCAACCTCAAGGCTTTATGACTGGCGAAGAAGGTGGCTGGACCGGCTCAGAGGATTGTCTTTATTTAAATATTTGGTCCCCAGCTTGGTCACCTCAAGAATTAGGTGAAAAGAAAGTGCCGGTTATGATGTGGATACACGGTGGTGGGAACGTGATCGGCTCAGCGGATACTTACTCTCCGAGTCACATGGTCTCTGATCATGAGGTTATTGTCGTCACTGTCCAGTACAGAATGTCTAACCTCGGCTGGTTTAGACACCCTGCCTTGAGGCAAGAAAGTTCAACTTTGGAAGACGCCTCGGGAAGCTTTGGAACTTTAGATAATATTATGGCTCTTCGTTGGATAAGAGAAAATATATCTCAATTTGGAGGCGATATTAACAATGTAACTATCTATGGAGAGTCCGCGGGAGGTCACAATGTCGCTGCTCTCTACGCTTCTCCTTTGGCTTCAGATCTATTTCACAAAGCTATAGTTCAAAGTGGAATCGTGTCTCATTCCAAGACTGAAGAAGCTGAGGCTTATTACCCAGAAGATGGGGTTTCTGGCATAACAAGCTCTAAAGAAGTTATTAATAGACTTTTAGTTAATGAACAGAAAGTTGAAGATCTAGGGGAAGCTAAAAAACTACAAAATAATATGTCCTTAGAAGAGATTGAGAAATATCTGAGAAGTAAAACACCTGAAGAACTATTGACTGCCTACAGGGATGCAAGACCTAAAAGAGGTGGGATGGCGAGAGTCTTTAATGATGGACATGTTATGGGGAGAAAGGGAATTTATGAATCTTTCACTAATGATCAACTGCGTAGAGTACCTATCATTTTAGGAACTAATAGATATGAATCTAAGCTCTTTAATATGAGGAATCCTAGATTTGTTAGATGGGGAGAAGGAGAAGGTATATTAGCTAGAGTATTTTCGTGGGTAGGCATGGATGAATTACCTTTAGAAATCATGAGACCTGACTTCTACAACGCAGTAAATCAATATTCTTCCGATTCGTGGAAAGAAAGAGCGGCAGATACTCCAGCTAGGCAGCTAATAGCATCCGGACATAAGGATACTTACGTTTATAGGTTTGATTGGGATGACTTGCCTGTATTTCAAGGGGTTGATTTTGGAGTATTAGCTGGTGCTGCTCATGCCATGGAGCTTCTATTTTTATTTCCTGCTGCTTTTGACAACTTTGTAATCAAAAATATAGTCATCAAAGATTCTTATGATGGAGTAAAAAAATTATCAGACCAGATGATGTCTTATTGGGCTGAATTTGCTTACTCAGGTGATCCAGGGAAAGGCAGATCCAATAACTTGCCTCAATGGAAGGCTTGGTCTGAATCGGAAAAGTATATGATTCTTGATTCCGAAGAGGACCAAGGACTCGTAATGGTTGATAGTGAAGTTACTGTAGATTCTATATTTAATGAACTGACAACAGATGAAAGGTTCACACAAGATGAAAAATGCCAATCCTTGTTTAGTATGTCATACAGTGGTGATGAATTTCCTATAGAACGATTTAATGCCTATGATGATGGCTACTGTTTAACACTTGATTATTCAGATCTTTTAGAAATAATGGGTGAAGAAGAAGGAGATGATGATGACTAAGACAGTTGATTTCTATTTTGATTTTGCCAGTCCCAATGCTTACTTAAGTCACCAAGTTGTACCTGGTATAGAAGAAAGAACTGGGGCGAAGTTTAATTACATACCTGTTTTATTGGGCGGAATTTTCAAATTAACCAACAATAAACCTCCCATGGAAGCCTTTTTTGGAATTCTCAATAAGAATGAATATCAATCAGTTGAAATGGAACGTTTCCAGAAACAACATGAGATAACTAAATTTAAAATGAATCCTCACTTTCCTGTTATGACCTTACAAATAACAAGAGGTGCTCTAGGAGCTCAACAAGATGGCTATTTGGATAAGTATATAAGTGAGGTCTTAAAACATATGTGGGAAGAGCCAAAAAAAATGGATGACCCGGAAGTGATTAAGGAAGCTTTTACTGAGTCGGGATTTGATGCCGACAAATTATTGGGACAAACGCAGGATCCTGAAATTAAAGCAAAATTGATTGCCAACACAGAAGAAGCCGTCAAAAGAGGCACTTTTGGAATACCTACTTTTTTTGTAGATGATGATATCTACTTTGGTAAGGATACCTTATGGCAAGTTGAAGAAGCTTTATCCCAATAAAGAGCTATAGCGGATCTGCAAGCCTTGTTTTTCTTCAAGTATCTATAGCGAGCACCAAAACCAGACTTGGGACTTTTGTTAAGATATAGATCTGAATTTAATAAATACAAGAGGAAATAAAAATTGACTGATGATTTTTATTCAAAGAAGCCGCCTGTAGGAGGAGATAAACGCGATCCTATGAGTGAACCTCGCTTTACTGAAATTGCCACTTTCATGCGAGCACCTCTAGTTGAATCATTGGACAATGTGGATATTGGTCTAATAGGTGTTCCAACCGACTTGGGAGTTACAAATCGTGCTGGTGCAAGGCATGGTCCGAGAGAAATTCGTAACTCTTCTAGTTTAATGCGCACCTTTAATTTAGGAATGAATATCAATCCATACGAATTATGCCGTGTGGCTGATTTAGGCGATGTGAAGTTTTCTTATCGTTATGACCTAAATAAACAGGTAGAAGAAATTGAATCCTTTTTTCAAACAATTGTTGAGAAAAATATTCTACCAATAAGTGCTGGTGGTGATCATTCCATCACCTACCCAATTTTAAAGGCGATAGGAAAAGAAGAGCCTGTCGGCATGGTGCATGTGGACGCCCACACCGATACATGGGGAGAATTTTGGGGTTCAAAGTTTACCCATGGGGCTCCTTTTCGCCTTGCGGTGGAAGCAGGAGTTCTCGATCCAAAGCGTACCATCCAAATTGGTATCCGAGGCGGTCAAAACTTTATGGATGGAATAGAGTTTTCTCAATCGCAAGGCATGCGCGTAGTTTTTATGGACGAATTCTCTTCTCTAGGTGTAGATAAGGTTATTAAAGAAGCTAGGAAAGTTGTTGGTGAAGGGAAAACTTATATTTCATTTGATGTTGACGGACTTGATCCAGCTTATGCCCCTGGTACAGGAACACCCGAAGTAGGTGGATTAACAACCTTAGAAGCACAACAACTTCTGAGAGGTTTAAGAGGTCTTAATTTGATCGGAGGCGATGTAGTCGAAGTTGCACCTCCCTTTGATAATACTGGGAACACCGCTTTGGTGGGAGCAACTATGATGTTTGAAATCCTTTCATTAATAGCAGACTCTAATTTTGGATAAGAATGTTGCTTTAATTATCATTTACACAGTTTAAAAATGACATGCATGGTTTGAGAATAGGAGTTTGTTATGACTTCAGAAACCCTCCTGATTCAGGACTTACTGATAGTTACTTATATGATGAAATATTAGAACAGGTTAAATGGCTTGATCAGATTGGAGCTGACTTAGTTTGGTTCACAGAACATCATTTCATTGAAGATAGCTATTTACCAAGCTGGATACCAGTCGCAGGTGCAATGGCAAGTGTGACTAAAAATGTTTGTTTTGGAACAGATATATGTTTAATGCCTTTTAATCATCCGATAAGGTTAGCTGAAGATCTAGCAGTCTTAGATAATATTTCTAACGGAAGGGTAGAGGTTGGACTGGGTATGGGTTATGCCCCTCATGAGTTTAAAGGATTTGGTTTTCCAGTCAGTCACCGTTTATCTTTAATGAATGAAGGCATTGAAGTGCTGCAAAGATGTTTTAAAGGAGAAAAATTTAGTTATAAAGGCAAGCGGTATAATTTTGAAGACGTAAAGATAACTCCTGGATATATACATGAGGGAGGCCCTCCATTATGGATAGCTGCTATGTCCGAACCTGGGGCATTAAGAGCTGCAAAATATGACACAAACTTTCTTCCTCAAGGCTTAAGAAAGAAATCTTTTGATCCTTGGGTTAAAGCCTTGCAAGAAAGTGACAGAAATCCTTCAGATTATCGGGTAGGAATAATAAGAAGCATTCTTGTAACAAATAACAAAGAGTCAGATTGGGAACCAATAAGGCAATCTGAAAGATATCGAATGGAATTATATAAAAGATTTTTCGAAGAGAGTGGTGAAGGTTTTGGAGACCCTGGCGAGCCTATACCTCAAACTTGGATTGTAGGAACGGTAGAAGAGTGCGTAGAGGAGTTGAAGAAATTTATTCTGGAGTTTGGAATTACAGATATTGTTACGATGGCCGCACCTCCTGGCATAAGGTTAAAGGAAATGTCAGCAAGTCTTGAACTTCTCTTTAGGGAAGTTGTGCCTAGACTTAAGAAAGAAATATCTTAGAGAACTGGTGGCTATGGATGGATTGAACCAACGACCTCAACATTATGAATTTTGATGCCCTAGTTTAGCTACTGATATAGAACTACCAGAGAATGGCTCAAGCTGAAAAATTAGTTAAGAAAACTATCGTCCTTTTCCAACATTAAATCGTATATGGGTTGATAACTTGCCCACATGCCTGCTTCTGAACCTACTTGCGTTTTAGTTAACTCCGCAACTTCATCAGAAATTCTTTCCATTTGACCTACCGATTCAGCCAGAAGTTGTGATTGACAACATCTGTCCATGGATAAAAATCCCCAAACAGCTGCATCAACAGTTTCACCTGTGGTTAGTAGTCCATGATTTTTTAAGATAACTGCTCTCTTATTGCCAAGTGCTTCAGCAATTCTATCCCCGTCATCAGTTTCTAGAACTACACCCGTGTAATCATCAAACAAAACATGATCATTAAAAAAAGCACAAGAGTCTTGGGTTATTGGTTCTAACAGCCTGCCCAGGGTTGAGAAAGATTTTCCATACATAGAATGTGAATGAGCAGCTGCATTTACATCAGGTCTAGCTTCATGAAGACGAGAATGAATCGCGAAGGCCGCGGTATTTAGAGGTCTATCACCTTGAACTACCTCTCCCTCTCTATTTACAAGCAACAAGTCAGAAATACACATCTGATTAAAATGTATACCAAAAGGGTTTACCCAAAAATAATGAGGGTACTCAGGATCCCTTAAAGTAATGTGGCCTGCAAGCCCTTCATCAAAACCAAAATGAGCAAACATTCTAAAACCGCTAGCGAGTCTCTCTAGTTGATGCCTTCTTTGTTCTTCCATAGTCTTGCATTCAATAGGTTGCAAGGATCCCTTTTCTTTCTGAGGTTGTTTACCTAAGTCTGTATCAATTTTTCCTCTCAACTCTTTAGTCATATTCGTTCTCTCTTTAAAAATTATAATCCGCTAAACCTTTGTCGTTAAATATTTAGCTTAAATGATAAAATATCTCTCTTGAGGGGAAGTATTATGGCAAAAAAGCGCTATAGAATCGAAAAAGATAGTTTAGGCGAGATAAAAGTTCCTTTTAATGCTCTTTGGGGAGCCCAGACACAAAGAGCTATAAATAATTTTCCCATTAGTGGCATTACTTTCAATTTTCCTTTCAGCAGAACTTTCATAATGAGCCTTGGCTTGATTAAAACAGCGGCCGCGAAGGCAAATAAAACTCTCAACCTTCTTGATGCTAAAAGGTCAAATGCAATTATTAGGGCATCAAAAGAAGTTTTATCTGGTAAGCATGATGACCAATTTCCTATAGATATTTTCCAAACTGGATCTGGAACCAGTACTAACATGAACGCAAATGAAGTCATAGCTAGATTAGCTTCTAAGTTTTCAGGAGTTGATGTTGATCCAAATGATCATGTAAATATGAGTCAGAGCAGTAATGACGTTATTCCAACTGCCATTAACTTAAGTACCCATTGTGGGATGGAACATCATTTGTTGCCTGCTATAGATAACCTGATCAATATAATTGATGAAAAAGCTAAGAAAGTAGAAGGAACCACGAAAACTGGTAGAACTCATCTAATGGATGCCATGCCTTTAGATATGTCTCAAGAATTGATGGCTTGGAGTTCTCAATTAAGAGCATCTCAAAAATCTCTTACCACAGTTACTGACCAACTTCTTGCGTTACCACAAGGGGGAACTGCTGTTGGGACGGGAATAAATGCTCATCCAAGATTTTCAATAGAATTTGCCAAGGAAGTTTCCAGAATTGAAAAGATCAAAGCAAAGCCGAGTGATAATTTTTTCCATAGCCTTAGCTCTCAAGATACTTCACTTCAGTTGTCAGGAGAAATGAGAAACTTAGCCACCGTACTGATGAAAATCAGTAATGATTTACGTTGGATGAACAGTGGTCCTTTATCTGGATTGGGGGAAATAGAACTTCAAGCTCTTCAACCAGGAAGTAGCATCATGCCTGGTAAGGTAAATCCTGTCATTCCCGAAGCGGTTACCATGGTTTGTGCTGAGGTTATTGGTAGTGATACCACTGTGGCTATCGCTGCTCAGTCAGGCAATTTTCAACTCAACGTTATGCTCCCAGTTATAGCTTACAATCTATTGAAGAGTTTAAATATTCTTTCTAATGCAATGGGTATATTAGGGAATAAAGCTATAAAAACCTTCAAGGTCAATAAAACAAACATTCAGGAGTCTTTAGAAAGAAATCCCGTATTAGTAACTGCACTTAGTCCTATTATCGGCTACGCAAAAGCGGCCGAGATAGCTAAAAAAGCTTATAAGGGAAGGAGATCCGTAATAGAAGTAGCCTTAGAAGAAACTAAGTTATCTCGAAAGAGATTGGAAAAACTATTAAATCCTAAAAATTTAACTTCAGGAGGAATCAAGAAATAATATGGACAGTTTAACCTCCCAAAAATGTGTAGCTTGTAAAGCTGATGCTCCAAAAGTTACTGCTGATGAATTAGTTGAACTCATAAAAGAAATACCCGACTGGAAGCCTATTACTGAAGAGTCTATGTTAAGGCTTCGAAGGGTGTTTGAGTTTCAAGATTACTCTTCTGCAGTTCAATTTACTAATAAAGTTGCAGATCTTGCTGAGCAGGAAGACCATCATCCTGCTATTCTCTTAGAATGGGGTAAAGTGGAAGTAACTTGGTGGACCCATAAGATCCTTGGTTTACATATGAATGACTTTATTGCTGCAGCAAAAACCGACTTAATTTTTAATCAATAAGCTCAATTAACTAATTAGTCTAAGGATCTTCCTTTTATTATTTACTTACTTTAGTATTCCGCATCCTAAAAGTAAGGATGCATCATTATTCAATATGGAAATAGTTAAAGAACAGCCTCAATGGTTTAGGAAAGCTCTCGAAGTTAATCACAAAAGTGATTTTGCTGAAATTTCTGGGGCTAAAGTTCATTTTATGGAGTGGGGAAGCCCTCTAAATCCTTCAGTAATTATGCTGCATGGAAACCATGCCCATGCCCATTGGTTTCAATTTATAGGAGGATTGCTTGTAGATAAATATCACTTTGTCGTTATGAGTTTTAGTGGCATGGGAGAGAGTGAATGGCGTTCTAGATATGACAAAGATACTTTTGTAGCAGATGTTTGGGGTGTGCTTAAAGAAACTAAACTCATTAGACCAGTTATTGTTGGTCACAGCTTTGGCGGCATGATTGCTTTGGCTACCGCTGAGAAATACAGTGAAGATATGTCAGGCTTGATTTTGGTGGATTTTGTCGTAAGACGCCCTGAAAATCACGTAGATTGGTACAAAAATTTACCGCCTTCTAAACCTCCAAAAGTCAGACCTTCGAAAGAAGAGTTGGTACAAAGATTTAGATTAATGCCTCCCCAGGAATGTAAAAATCAATTTCTACTAGATTTTATAGCTGAAAGATCTGTACGAAAGACGGACCAGGGATGGAGTTGGACTTTTGATCCCTCTACTTACGATCATTTAGATGTTGGAAATAATCAATCTGAAGTTCTTAATCAATTGAACTGCCCTGTTTCTTTTATATACGGAGAAAACACTATGGAGTTTGATACCGGTGATTCCATCAAAGAGATGAAAGAACTTCTTCCAAAAAGTTCTTCGGTGGTAGCTTTAAGAGAAGCTCAACACCACTTAATGTTAGACAAACCACTAGAATTTGTAGAGGAATTAGATAAGTTGATACAGGAATTTGTTTAATCGTTTTCTTTTGCAGTGGGTATCCTTAAGAACCAGATAACTATGATTGCGAGGACCAATAAGGAAGAAAGAAACAGAAAAGCGTAATCATAATTTCCATAGGCATCAAACATCAGTGCAGCTACAGGCGTTCCGCTAACTTGGAGAAGAGAAATAAAAGGCTGGGCGGTACCTCTTGAAAATCCAAAACTTTTTTGAGTATAGATTTTATTGTAAAGTATATTACTTAAGGGAAGGGCTGCACCCCCTCCAAATCCGAATAACGCAATAATAAATGAAAGTTGATTCGGGCTCTGGCTAAAAAGAATAAGCAGAGTTCCCACAAGCTGGATTACAAGAGATGTTGAGACAGCTAATCTTGCATCCATTTTATTTTCTACTAACCATCCAAAAACGAGCTTACTAATCATTGCTGGAACGGCGTACATACTAAAAATCCAAGCCGCTTGTTCGGCCCAACCCCTTTCAGAAGCGTAAAAGGTTATATGAGATAACACTGCCATCATGGCACAGAATTGCAAAGCAAAAACTAAAGACAGAACCCAGAAATTTCTGTCTTGAAATAACTGCTTCAGGGACCAATCTTTTCCTGAATCTTCAGTTGAATCCTCTTCACCGTTATTTAGTACTTTTCCATCTGGCAGTTGATCCACATCTTCTGGATTATCAATAACAAGAAACTTAAACAAAGGCGCATTAATGATCAAAGTGAACACACCATAATATAAGTAAGCTTCTCTCCAATTAAGACCTAGATCATTAAGAAGATAGTTAGTTAAGTTAGGCATAACCAAACCTGAGAAAGAAACACCTAGAGCCGCTATACCTAAAGCTCTTCCCGTATGTTCACGGAACCATCTTGATACAAGTTTTGAGACGGACAAGTTTCCCATCAAAGAAGCCCCAAGAGCAATTGGGAGAACAAATATCAAAATGAAAGCTAAATAACTATTAACGAAATAAAGGGAGATTAAAGAAAATCCATAGACAAATGAACCGGAAATTAAAACCGATCTTATCGAGTAAGTATCCAATAACTTTCCTACCACAGGCATGGTAATGGCAGAAATAAGCATAAAACCAGGGATGGTAAGAGTAACCATGAATCTCGAAAGTTCCATTTCTTCTGCGATTACAAGTTGGATAACTGGGTAAGATTGAAACGCAAACCCCACAACACAGAAATCTGCAAAAAGAGCTATGGTGACCATACGCCATCCCAAAAAAGGAGTTTTTTTAGAAATATCTTCCATGAGTTGATTTTTCTTTAGTTTAGCTTAAGTTAAATTTTTTTAATTCCTTTTCTTTTCTTTCTGTATAATTTAAAGATGTTGCGTATAGCAGACCAGGCATTAACTTTCGACGACGTACTTCTTCTGCCTGAACACTCGGGAGTACTCCCAAAAGATGTAGATCTCAAAACGAGCTTGACCAGTAGCATAGAGCTCAATATTCCTGTTATTTCAGCAGCCATGGATACTGTAACTGAATCAAGAATGTCGATTGCTTTAGGTGAATTGGGTGGGATTGGTATCGTTCACAAAAATTTCCCTATTGAAGAGCAAGCCGCTGAAGTTAGAAAGGTAAAGAAATATGAAAGCGGTGTAGTAAGAGATCCAATAACCATCCGTTCCGATAACAATGTTGGTGAACTTATACAGCTAACGAACGAACTTAGCATCTCTGGAATGCCGGTGGTCGATGATGGAAATCTAGTGGGAATCGTTACCAGCAGAGATTTTAGAAATGAACAGGACTTGTCAGCTAGGGTTTCCCAGATTATGACTCCTAAGGCCAAGCTGGTTACAGCAAAAGAAGGTGAAAGCCTTGACGTCATAAAAGAATTACTTCATTCAAACAGAATTGAAAAAATCTTACTCATTGACCATAACTTCATGCTCACAGGTTTGGTAACCCTCAAGGATATAAATAAATCCTTAGACTTTCCAAATGCAGCTAGGGATTCAGAAGGCAGATTACTGGTAGGGGCAGCTATTGGAACCAGCCCCGAGACAAAAGAAAGAGCAAATGCACTCATTGATTCAGGCGTAGATGTGCTGGTAGTAGATAGTGCTCATGGCCATCACGAAGGAGTCTTAAACCAAATTAAAGCTCTTAAGCATGATTTTCCTGATGTTCAGGTAATAGGGGGCAATGTAGCAACCAAGGAAGGTGCCTTGGCACTGGTCAAAGCTGGGGCTGATGCTGTAAAAGTTGGAATTGGACCAGGTTCCATTTGTACCACTAGAATGATAACTGGGGTTGGCGTGCCACAACTCACTGCAGTAGCCAACGCCGCCGAAGCTCTGAAAAATAGTAATATCCCTGTCATCGCTGACGGAGGCATTCGTTTTTCCGGAGATGTGGCCAAAGCTATAGCCGCAGGAGCCCACTCGGTAATGTTAGGCAGTATCTTAGCTGGTACCGAAGAAGCACCAGGCGAAGTGGAACTCTTTCAAGGAAGAAGTTATAAGTCTTACAGAGGTATGGGTTCCCTAGGTGCTATGAGTGGAGACCTAGGATCTGGGGACAGGTACTTTCAGGACAGCGCAAATGCTACCGAGAAGCTAGTTCCAGAAGGGATTGAAGGCAGGGTACCTTACAAAGGTTGGATGGAAGCTGTGATCCATCAGATGATGGGCGGCTTAAAACAAAGTATGGGTTATACCGGTTCACAAGACATAAAAACCATGAGGACTAAACCTAAGTTCATACAAGTAACCTATGCTGGCGTCAACGAGAGTCATGTTCATGATGTGAGTGTAACCAAAGAAGCTCCCAATTACAGGATGTCCTAAAATAATGGAGTACTAAGATGTCTCAAGACATCATTGGCGACAGAATTTTAATTTTTGATTTCGGTTCTCAATACACTCAGTTAATTGCAAGGAGAGTAAGAGAACTTGGGATTTATTGCGAAATATATTCTTACAAATCCACTATTACTTCGATAAAAAAATTCAATCCCAAGGGGATCATCCTCTCGGGAGGTCCAGAGACGGTCAAACAAAAAGGCTCTCCTAAAGTTCCGAGTAAACTGTTTAGTTTAAACATCCCCATTTTAGGAATTTGCTACGGCATGCAAAGCATTGCCCAACAAATGGGAGGAAAAGTTAAATTAGCAAGCAAGCGAGAGTTTGGCCATGCAAAATTGAGGGTTTTAAACAAAGCTTCTGGATTGCTTAAAGGTATAACAAAAAATTCTATCAATGTTTGGATGAGTCATGGAGATCAAGTGGTTTCTTTACCTAAAGGGTTTAAAACCTTTGCCAAAACTAACAACAGTCCAATAGCAGGTTTATTCCATCCGCAGAAAAAAATCTATGGCTTACAGTTCCATCCCGAAGTAACTCACACACCACAAGGTAAACAAATCCTTAAAAACTTTGTAGGAGATATTTGCGACTGTAAAGGCTTGTGGAATTCAAAAAATATTATTTCCAAAGCAGTTGCTGAAATTAGAGAAAAGGTTGGCTCTGAAAAAGTTTTACTAGGGTTATCTGGAGGAGTGGATTCGGCAGTGGTAGCCGCTCTACTCTCTAAGGCCATTGGTGATCAGCTGACCTGTGTGTTCGTGGACAATGGTCTCCTTAGACTGAACGAAGGCGATCAGGTTATGGATACCTTTAAAAGTAAGTTTGGTATCAAAGTCAAAAGAGTAAATGCGGGAAATCAATTTCTCAAAGATCTTAAAGGTAAAATAGATCCT
>Ga0208571_1000277_pt1 | contig 20010 bp, 14 predicted proteins | sample DeeseametaMP0103_FD_184223 | JGI IMG/M metagenome (GOLD analysis project Ga0208571, IMG submission 184223) | Marine microbial communities from the Deep Atlantic Ocean - MP0103 (SPAdes) | ecosystem: Environmental > Aquatic > Marine > Oceanic | place: Atlantic Ocean | collected 2010-12-22
TATAATTTCTAGTCGATCGGTCAATTTAATTAAATTGCCACTGTAAAGCTAAGGTTACATTTAGTCCAATTTAAGTATGATGTGTTCCTGTTGAAACTGTTAACTTTAAGGCTTTGAATTCAATTTGGTTTGGGATGGTTAAAAAAACGCCTTCATATATTTAACTTATTGTATTTAAATAAAAATAGTAAAATTAAAACACGCTTAAAACTAAGCATGAACAGCCTTAAAATCACAAATAACCTTATATATATTTAACTCATAACAAATTAGTTGGTAAATAGTGAATATAGTCCTTGAACTTAGGGCCATGCATACGTTAATTTCTTTATATCAGGTAAAGTAGGAATGAGGAAAGAACATGCAATCGTGGAACCCAAATAGCTGGAGAGAACTGCCAATACTGCAGCAGCCACAGTACCCAGATCAAGAAGAACTGAAAACAGTAGAAAGCCAGTTAAAGAGTGCTCCGCCACTTGTTTTTGCAGAAGAAACAAGAAGCCTCTTTAAACAATTAGAAGATGTATGTGAAGGTCGTGCATTTTTACTTCAAGGTGGCGACTGTGCCGAATCATTTAGCGACTTTAATGCCGCTAATATTCGCGATACATTTAAAACCATTTTACAAATGGCAGTTGTTTTAACATACGGCGGTAAATGCCCAGTTGTTAAAATTGCACGTATGGCAGGCCAATACGCTAAACCACGCTCTGCAGATTTAGAAACTATTGACGGTGTATCTTTACCATCTTACCGTGGTGATATTGTAAATAGCTTTGAGTTTACAGAAGAAGCACGTATTCCCGATCCACAACGTTTAATGAAGGCATACCACAACAGTGCAGCTACATTAAACTTACTCCGTGCATTTGCACAAGGTGGCTTAGCAGATTTACACCAAGTGAATCGCTGGAACATGGGCTTTGTAGCCGCTAATCCGCAAAAAGAGCGATTCCAACAGCTTGCTGACAAAATTCAAGACGCACTTGAATTTATGGAAGTATGTGGCATTAATTCTACTATTGCGCCAAGCCTTAAAGAAACCGACTTATACACGTCTCACGAAGCGTTATTGCTAGGCTATGAAGAAGCACTAACTCGTCGCGATCACCTTTCAGGTGACTGGTACGACTGTTCTGCGCACTTTGTGTGGATTGGTGAGCGTACGCGTCAATTAGATCATGCACACATTGAGTTTTTCAAAGGTATTAAAAACCCTATTGGTGTTAAAGTTGGCCCAGGAATGGACCCAGATGACCTAATTCGTTTAATTGATGCTGTAAACCCAGATAACATTCCGGGCCGTTTAACGCTAATTACACGAATGGGTGCCGACGTACTGCCGGAAAAACTTCCAGCACTTGTAAGACGCGTTCAGCAAGAAGGCCGTAAAGTTATTTGGAGCTCGGATCCAATGCACGGTAACACTGAAAAAGCGACATCAGGCTATAAAACGCGTAGCTTTGATAATATCATGCGCGAAATTAGCCAGTTTTTTGCTGTACACAAAGCTGAAGGTTCATACGCAGGTGGTATCCACTTAGAAATGACTGGCCAGCACGTTACAGAGTGTACCGGTGGTGCATACGGTTTATCTGATGATGACCTAGCGCAACGTTACAAAACACAATGTGACCCGCGTCTAAATGCAGACCAAGTATTAGAAGTAGGCTTTTTAGTAGCTGACTTATTAAAAGACGCTCGTAAATAATAAATAAAAAATTAAAGCCGCATATAGCGGCTTTTTTTAGCAAAACAGTAAATTAGTTGGTTAGTACTTACGTCGCTCAAGGTTACTGTCTATTAAGATTTTTGCAGATATTTCCTCTACAGAATGATGGGTAGAATTAAAGTATGCAATTTTATGTCGCTTATAAAGCATTTCAACTTCACGCACTTCAATTCGGCATTGTCTTATTGATGCGTATTTAGAATTTGCCATACGGCGATGCCTAATTGCAGCCAAACGCTCAGGGTCAATAGTTAACCCAAATAACTTATGTTTGTAAGGGAGTAAACATTTAGGTAGTCCCTCACTCTCTAAGTCGTCTTCAGTTATTGGGTAATTTGCAGCCTTAATGCCGTACTGTAGGGCTAAGTACAAGCTTGTTGGTGTTTTACCGCTTCTGCTAACACCTACTAAAATAATATCGGCTTCAGAAAAGTTTTTAATATTTCCGCCATCATCATTCATAAGGGCATAGTTAACCGCATCTATTCTAAAGTCATAACTTTTTTCATGAATAGAGTGGGTACGATGCATTTTTGGCACTGGCGCAACATTAAGCTCTTTTTCTATTTTTTCACTGTAAGTAGACAAAAAATCATACGCGATTGCATCGGCCGATTTAATAATTTCACTTAAGTTGTGATTTACGAAGGTAAAGAATACAAATGGCTTCTCACCTTCTTTTGCAGCAGTTGCGTTTATCAACGCTTTAATTTCATTTGCTTTTTCTTCTGTTTCTACAAAAGGAATAGTTTTATGATTAAATTCAACCGGAAACAACGACAAAGTCGCGTGACCAAACACTTCGGAGGTAATAGCAGTGCCGTCTGATATATAAAAAGCAGTTCTCATAGTTAACCTTTTTATTACGTTTAATCCCTAAAATGGCTTACTCACGGTTTACGTGAGGTCTAATGCCAGTGTAGAATGAAGGTGACCTTTATAAAAGGTTTTCTTTCTTAACTCTCACAGTTACAACTACAATTTGTTTTTTGGAGAAAGACCCGTGCAAGAATACGTTCTCTGGTATCAAGAGCTTGGTATGCAAGATGTTCCTCGTGTTGGCGGCAAAAATGCCTCACTGGGTGAAATGATTTCAAACCTCGCTAACGCAGGTGTACAGGTTCCGGGTGGTTTTGCCACTACAGCCGACGCTTTCAATGAGTTTTTAGAGCAATCTGGACTCAATGCAAAAATTCACGACATTTTAGATACGCTTGATGTTGATGATGTAAATACACTCACTAAAGTCGGTGCCGATATCCGCCAATGGATTATCGATACCCCATTCCAACCTAACCTAGACCAAGCCATTCGCGACGCATACAGCCAACTTCATGGCGATACATCAGCTGATGTATCATTTGCAGTACGCTCATCAGCCACCGCTGAAGATATGCCAGATGCATCATTCGCAGGCCAACAAGAAACCTTCCTTAACGTACGTGGTATCGACTCAGTAATGGTCGCTATTAAACACGTATTTGCTTCTTTATTTAACGACCGCGCCATATCGTACCGTGTTCACCAAGGTTACGATCATCGTGGTGTTGCATTATCTGCTGGTATTCAGCGTATGGTACGTTCAGATAAATCAGCATCAGGCGTTATGTTTAGTATTGATACAGAGTCTGGTTTTGAAGACGTTGTATTTGTTACTTCAAGCTACGGTTTAGGTGAAATGGTTGTACAGGGCGCAGTAAACCCTGATGAATTTTATGTTCATAAACCAACATTACAAAAAGGGTTGCCATCAGTAGTACGTCGTAATATTGGCTCAAAAGCCATTCAAATGATTTACTCAACAGATGAGGCACACGGCAAACAAGTAGAAATTGTTGACGTAGAGCCAAACCTTTCAAACAAATTTTCAATTACAGATGAAGAAGTGCAAGAACTTGCAAAACAAGCTGTAATAATCGAAAAGCACTACGGTCGTCCTATGGACATCGAATGGGCAAAAGACGGAAACGATGGCAAATTGTACATAGTACAAGCGCGCCCAGAAACCGTTCGCTCAAACGAAGATGCCAATATTATGGAGCGTTTTCAATTAAATGGCACAAGCAATGTAATTGCTGAAGGCCGCGCAATTGGTCATAAAATTGGTAGTGGTGTTGTTCGTGTACTTGATTCAATTAAAGAAATGGACCAAGTACAAGAAGGCGACATTTTAGTTACCGACATGACCGACCCAGATTGGGAACCTATCATGAAGCGCGCCGCGGCTATTGTTACAAACCGTGGTGGGCGTACGTGTCACGCAGCAATTATTGCCCGTGAACTTGGTATTCCTGCGGTAGTTGGCTGTGGTAACGCAACCGATTTAATTAAAGCAGGCCAAGAAGTAACGGTATCATGTGCTGAAGGCGATACAGGTTACATCTACGAAGGTATTTTAGATTTTGAAATACTATCGTCGCGCGTTGATAAAATGCCAGAACTACCAATGAAAGTGATGATGAACGTAGGTAATCCAGACCGCGCGTTTGACTTTGCACGTTTACCACATGCAGGTGTTGGCCTTGCACGTGTTGAATTTGTAATAAACCGCATGATTGGTGTTCACCCTAAAGCGCTATTAAATTTTGATGCACAATCACCTGCGTTACAAGCTGAAATTACCGACATTATTGCCGGATACGAATCACCGGTAGAGTTTTATATCTCTAAATTAGTAGAAGGTATTTCAACGCTAGGCTGTGCCTTTGCACCAGAGCGTGTAATTGTGCGTATGTCTGATTTTAAATCAAACGAATATGCAAACTTAGTAGGTGGTGAGCAGTACGAACCTGAAGAAGAAAACCCAATGATTGGTTTTCGTGGTGCTGCACGTTATATCTCTGAAGACTTCCGTGATTGTTTTGCCCTTGAGTGTGAAGCAATTAAACGCGTAAGAAACACCATGGGTATGACCAACATTGAAATCATGATCCCATTCGTACGTACCCTTGAAGAAGGTAAACGTGTTATCGAATTACTAGAAGAGCATGGCCTTAAACGTGGTGAAAATGGTCTAAAAGTAATCATGATGTGTGAGCTTCCTTCAAATGCATTACTTGCCGATGAATTTTTAGAGATGTTCGATGGTTTTTCTATCGGCTCTAACGATTTAACTCAGCTAACACTTGGTCTTGACCGTGACTCAGGCCTAATCGCACATTTATTTGATGAGCGTAATCCTGCGATTAAAAAGCTACTTTCTATGGCAATTAAAACAGCTAAAGAAAAGGGCAAATATGTAGGTATTTGTGGTCAAGGTCCTTCAGATCATGAAGACTTTGCAGCATGGTTAGTAGAGCAGGGCATTGATTCTGTTTCACTAAATCCAGATACAGTACTAGAAACATGGTTATACCTAGCAGACAAACTTGCTAAATAAACATCAGTACCCGTAAAAAATAAAAATGCCAGCAATTATGCTGGCATTTTTGTATGTGGGCTAAATTACCGTGCTAATTTTTTATCTAAATAATTACACGATTTAGTTAAGGCTTTTTGGCAAAGCTTTAAATAATGCCTCGCTTTTGGGTAGTAAAAAGAAAAGCACAGTAACCCCGCCATAAAAAATATCAGGGAGGGGCTAAGGGCGTGTTTATCTTTGTGGATTGAAATTTGTTCAATCTAGGGGCGATTAAATCGCGGCGCGAGGTTTGTAACCTAGTGGGCTAAGTAAAAATCGAGTAACAAAGAGTTAATCGTCCCTAGAAAGAACCCATAGGGCAGCGCATGTTTGGTATTTATGCTGCGTTATCGCCTATTTATGGGGAGTAACACTACATAGGCTCTGCCTTGCCTAAAAACCAAACATACTGCTGCAAATTCAACAACCAAAAGTCAACACGCCCTAGCTACTACAGCAAAAAATAGCCCCAGCAAAATAAAGAACACACCTATGATCTGTAATAGTAATTTTTTCATATAAAACTCTGCACATTGGTTTAACTTGATTATAAATACAGAACCTCAAAATACGATAAAAAGAGTGTTACAAACTGTAAAATCTTCAATTTCTATTAGCCATCACCATGATATAATTACACAAATGCCTTAAATTATCGCCGTCATGATAGCAACAATTACACAGCAAGATGCAGCGACAGAGCTTGTCGCAAACTACTTAAGTACACTTAAAAATCAGGGATTTAGTGGAGACACCGATGCAAGCTATGCAACGCGTTTAACCGCCTCTACTGATAACAGTATTTATCAGCAAATCCCACAAGGTGTTATTTTTCCTAAAACCGAAAAAGACATTCAACTGGCATTGCAAACAGCATCTCGCGACCCATTTTTGTCGCTTACTTTTGGCCCACGTGGTGGTGGTACAGGTACTAATGGGCAATCACTCACACCAGGAATAGTGGTTGATTTGTCTCGCTACATGCGGGAAATACTCGAAATTAACGTTGAAGAAGGTTGGGTTAGAGTACAAACAGGTGTAATTAAAGATCAATTAAACGACTTTTTAAAACCGTACGGCTTTTTCTTCTCACCCGACTTATCAACCAGTAACCGAGCAACTATTGGCGGAATGATCAGTACTGATGCATCAGGTCAAGGTTCATTAGTGTACGGTAAAACTAGCGACCATGTTTTAGGACTTACTACCTATTTAGTCGATGGCAGCCCAATGGTGACATCACCAATAGACATAGAAAAAGCTAAAGTAATAGCCGAGCAAGAATCATTAATCGGTAGCCTTTACAAAACAGTATTGGAAATTTCTTTAAATGAGCGCCAAGCTATTTTAGAAAAATTTCCACGCTTAAATCGCTTTTTAACAGGCTACGACCTAGAGCATGTGCTAAGTGATGACTTACAAACTTTTGATATGAGTAGGCTAATTACCGGATCAGAAGGCTCGCTTGGTATAGTTACTGAAGCTAAATTAAACTTAACTCCCATAGCCGAATTTAAAACACTGATAAATATTAAATACGACAGTTTTGATTCGGCACTTCGCCACTCTCCCTTTTTAGTTGATGCGCGTGCAACATCGGTAGAAACAGTCGATAGCAAAGTATTAAATCTGGCTCGCGAAGATATTATTTGGCATTCAGTATCGGACTTAATAACCGATGTACCAAATAAAGATATGCAAGGACTCAACATGGTTGAGTTTAATGCAGTATCACCTGAAGATATAAAAGACAAAGTAAACACACTTTGCACATTATTAGATGAGTGCGTAGCAAATCAAACCAATGGTGTTATTGGCTATCAATTAACCAGCAGTAAAAGTGACATTTTAAAAATTTATGCAATGCGTAAAAAATCTGTCGGATTACTCGGTAATGTTAAAGGCAGCCAAAAGCCATTGGCCTTTGCTGAAGATACCGCCGTACCTCCAGAAAACTTAGCCGACTACATTGTAGAATTTAGAGCATTACTCGATAGCCATAATTTACAATACGGTATGTTCGGCCATGTTGATGCGGGTGTTTTACATGTACGCCCGGCGCTAGATATGTGCGACCCAGAACAAGAAAAACTGCTTCGTAAAATTTCAGACGAAGTTGTAAAACTCACCGCTAAATACGGCGGCTTAATGTGGGGCGAACATGGTAAAGGTTACCGAAGTGAATACGGCCCTGAGTTTTTTGGCGAGCATTTATTTAAACAACTACGTAAAATAAAAACAGCGTTCGACCCTAATAACAGAATAAACCCCGGAAAAATATGTACTCCTATAGAAAGTGAGGACTCACTAGTTAGTGTAGATGGGCAAAAACGTTCGTACTTCGATAAGCAAATTTCTATCGATGTAAAAACAAGTTTTAACAATGCAATGACCTGTAATGGTAACGGCATTTGTTTTAACTACGACGAAAATTCTCCCATGTGTCCTTCATATAAAGTAACCGGCGATCGCAGGCATTCTCCAAAAGGCCGCGCAACATTAATGCGAGAATGGTTACGACTTCAAGAGTCTAAAAATGTAGATTTGCTCGAAGTAGAAAAAGAGCTTAACAAAGGCGAAGTTATTACCTGGTGGGAGCGTTTTGTTCATAGCCGTGAAAAAAACAAAGGTGTTTACGATTTTTCTCACGAAGTAAAAGAGTCAATGGATGAATGTTTAGCGTGTAAAGCGTGTACAACATCTTGCCCTATAAAAGTGGATGTACCTACTTTTAGAGCACGCTTTTTAAATTATTATCACAGTTATTACGCGCGCCCACTTAAAGATTATTTAGTCGCTAACATTGAAAGTTCGGCGCCTGTAATGTCTAAATTTGCACGTGTGATCAACCCAATTGTTAAAACAAACTTAGTAAGTAGTTTAATTAAAAAAACAGTAGGGTATGTAGATACACCCCAATTAAGTGTGCCTTCACTCGAAAAACGCGTAGCAAAAGCACATAAATTTAATTTTGAACTATTAAATTCACTTTCAAGCGATGAACAAAATGACTATGTGCTAATAGTGCAAGACCCGTTTACCAGCTTTTACGAAGCCGAGTTAGTGCAAAGTTTTATAACACTTATCACCGCGCTGGGCAAAAAGCCGATGCTATTACCGTTTAAACCTAATGGTAAAGCCCAACACGTAAAAGGGTTTTTGCATGAGTTTAAAGTAACCGCAAAAAATGGCGCAGAATTTTTAAATAAACTCGCTGATATTAATTCGCCTTTGGTTGGTTTAGATGCATCGTTAGTTATGTGTTATCGCGATGAATACAAAACCATTTTAGAAAATAATCGCGGCGAATTTCATGTACAACTTGCCCATGAATGGTTACAAACTCAATCGTTTAAATCTCTATCGGCTAAACAAAAAACTGATACTGAATTTACATTACTGAGCCACTGTACAGAAACAACCGCTTTACCAAAAGCGGCAAGTGTATGGAAAACAATTTTTACTGATATTGGTTTAACCCTAAATACAACCAATACCGGGTGTTGTGGCATGGCCGGTACTTATGGCCATGAAGCACAAAACCAAGAAAATTCCCGTGCACTGTACGAAATGAGTTGGAAACCAATAGTAGATAAAAATAATCCAGAGCAACTTTTATCTACCGGTTTTTCGTGTCGCAGCCAAGTAAAACGTTTTGAGCAATTTAAACCAAAGCACCCAATAGAGTTGCTCGCTCAGGTACTTAGCTAGTAAAAGTTAAAAATAAAAAAGGCGTAACTTAAAAATAAGTTACGCCTTTTTTATTAATACCAATTCGCTTCATCAAGTGATTTATTTTAAAGCTAAAAAACGTGTTCATAGCAAAACAATAGATTCGCTAATTTTTATAAACGCTATTTAGATTTTTTAACGAAGCTATCTGCAATTGGCTTTGTACTTATACCATGTATAAACACGCTAAATAAAATAGTGGTCATTGCAATAGTGGCAATATCGTATTTATTTTCTATTTGCGTGTCTATTACCATTAAAGTAAAAACAATAGACGCCAAACCGCGTGGCCCAAACCATGCAAAAGTAAAACGTTCCTTCCAATTAAGTGCTGTAAATTGTAACGATAACATAACCGGAATTATTCTAATTAATGTAGTGCTTAATAAGGCATACACAATTATATTTGTATTTAATTTGGGTATTACTAAATACGCACAAACAAATCCAAATAAACACCAAATCATTAACGAAGTAAAATCAGCAATGTGCTCTGAATCCTCTATTAGCTCAGCGCGAATATCAGTTTTAGAAAATTTATCAAATAACAAACCCGCAATAAACACCGCTATAAAACCGCTGCCATGAAAATATTGAGTGATAGAAAACACCGCCATCGCAAAACCTAAAAGTAAAAATGGGCTGGTGCTTTTTGCAAAGTAATGGCGCTGCATTGCAAAATTTAATGCCGGAATAAATATCGCTATAGAAAAACCAGCAATCAATAATGCTAAGCCAAGCTCTCTTGAAAACACACCTAATGTATGTGAAGCAGTAATAGCAGAGTCAGGGTTTTTAGCCAATAAAATAAAAATTAAAAATACTGGTACACATAAGCCATCGTTTAATCCACTTTCGGTATTTATACCTTCTCTAATTTTTTCGGGCACTTGTGTACTTTGCAATAACCCTTTACTCAAAGCGGCATCGGTTGGTGTAAGTATAATTGCCAGCAGTGCCGATTGAATTAACGACAACTCTGCAAATAAAAATAAGCTAACACCAATACCGCACAATAAAGTTAAGGGTAGGGCAACGAATAGTAATAGGCTAGGGTATTGAAAACTATGCCTCAATACACCTAACTTAGATTTAGCCGCATCAGAAAATAAAAATATACTTAGCGTTAGCTCTATCAGTGGTAATAAATAATCTATTCCTGTTTTTAATTTTTCGCCTTCATTAGGAAGTAAAAACGCCAAAAACATGCCGCCAATAACAAAAAACATAGGGCCTGTTATTTCTGTGCGCTCTAACTGCCTTATTGAAATTGAATAAACTAAAAATAAAAAACCAATAAATGCTATTACTAAGTATTCCATTAAATTTTCCTTTTAACGCCTGATTTTGCTCGCTCTTTAATATTTGTTTGAATGTAAATTTGATCAGTTGTCGCAATTTTAGAATGGCCTAAATCTTCCGATAAATGTTTTAGCGGTCGAGTTTGCGCATCATGTGTTGCACCCGTGTGACGAAGCCAATGGGCAGTGGCTGCTTCAAGTTGTTCTGCATCATCTTTAAACCCGTCATCAAGTAACGATTGCTGAGCTAAATCAAAACTTTGCTGCACTAAACGCCTAATTTGCCTAACGGTCATCCCACCTTGGCCACGAATTTTATGCACCAATGGCTCAGATTCATCAACGCGAGGTAGGGCGGGTAACCCTCTGTATAATCGGTAACGTTTTAAATACTCAACAAAATCATCACTTAACGTAACATCTCGCAGCTTGTTACCTTTGCCCATAATACGTAAAAACCAAAAGCCGTCATTATCTTGCCAAAAGTGTGACATAACTGGCGACCACTGCGGGCGCTCTGATAATTCTGATATACGTAAATATAGCCCTTTTAAACACGCGAGCGTAAATAGGTTACGTTCAAGCTCTGGTTTTTTTTCACATAAATCGCGTGTTACGCCAAATACATATTCCCATTGTATGTCACTTAAGGTGTCTGGGATCTGAATTTGAGATTGAACTACCAAATAGGGGCTATTTTTTTTCACTACAGGCACAAAGTTAGCAAACGTTTTTTCTTCTAAAATAGAAAACTTATAAAATACATTTAGCGCAGTAAACATAGCCGCTAATGTTTGCTGGCTCGCAATTGACTCTTTTAATATAAAAGGGCGCCAATTTTGATTTAATCGACGAATACCTTGTTCATCTTTGTAACGCCATTGCACCGAAGTTGAAGCCCATTTTTTATCTGGCTCAGCCATAAAATCAACATACTCTTCAATGTCTTCGCGCTTTAAACTAAATACAGATTTTTCGGCAATTAGCCAAGACCACAAATAAAATCGTTCAAGCTCATTACGAAAACGATTAAATGTTGCCTCAGATTTTCGGCCGTACACATATAAAAATTGGTATAAAAATTTAAGATCGTCCTTTGATTCAGTTACAGTCAAGCCAACTTGCTGTATAAAGGATGCAAGTTCTGGGTATTCTGAGTTTAGAGTACCGTCGTCAAGATGAGCAATTTGGTATCTTAATTGTTTTAACGTATCAACTAAAGCAACAAGCATAATGTATAAATATTCAATAAAATAATAGACTTACAGCTTAACGTTAAAGTCCGATACTGTCTAGTATTGGACATAGTGAAAGTGTATTTATTTAAACATTGTTGTGTATTGGTATGAATCTTATTAAGGAAAGTTTTATGAAAAAATTTATAGTGTTAGCCCTACTTACAATAAGTGTATTACTAACAGGTTGTGCTACTACAGGTAGTGCTTCACCTAGCGAAAAACGTGCTTTAGTTCAAAGCATGAAAAACAATACCCTCGACAAATTATACGCACAAAAACCCGATGTTAAAAAACAAATTGCCAATTCTGCCGGTTACGCCGTATTTGATAACGCAAACGTAAATGTCGTTTTAGCTAGTTTTGGTGGCGGGTACGGTGTAGTAAAAAATAACTTAACGGGTAAATCAACCTACATGAATATGGGTGAAGCCGGTTTAGGGCTTGGTTTAGGCGTTAAAGATTTTAACGTTGTTATGGTTTTTCATAACCAAGCGGCAGTAAATAGATTTATTGAACACGGTTGGGCCTTTGGCGGAAACGCAGATGCAGCAGCAAAATACGAAGATAAAGGTGGAGCACTGGTTGCAGAAGCCATTGCCGACCAAGTTACCGTATATTCTTTAACCGAAAATGGCCTTGCACTTCAAGCAGTACTAAAAGGCACTAAATTTTGGGTAGATTCTGAGCTAAATTAACACCTAATTACTCTCCTAAAAGCGGGCTGGTTTGTATAATCACGCTCGCTTTCTAATAAATCATTCAATTTAACATAACGTAATTTATGGGTTGTGTATTTAAAGTTGTAAAATCACATACAACCTTGTATGTTTTAAATACTGTTAATTATTTAAAGGAATAAAAAGTGACTACTTTCAAAATATTGACGTTTTTCATATTTTTCACCCTATCCATAAGTAATGTGTTTGCAAATAGCTCAACATCTTCATATTTAAAAAATGAAATTAATGAAGCCCATAAAGCTTATTTGTTTAATGATACTGCCACCGGTTTATATGCATTGAACTCACTAGCTCGTTTATTAGAGTTTATTGGCCCAGATGAGCTTTCAATTGAAGGAACAAACTTAAACCTTGCTTTAACTTACTTCCGAATTGGTCTATTACATGAAAAAAATAGTGATGGACTACTTAAAAATAAGTATTTTTCACAAGCAATAGTGCTAGCTCCAAATTCAAAGGAAATTTTAACTAGTGACTTTCGCACCCTAGTTGATAAACTTGATAAAAATTTTAGTGAATGAAATATTTTATAGGTAACAATTTGTCGATACTAAATAATTATTTTATGGAAAAGAAACCGTGATATTATATTTCACAAAGTCATTATATAAATAGTAAAGCTAATTATTAAGGTATTAATAATTAACCTTTTAAATTAAAAATCACACAAGATCTTATGATTATCCTAAATTAGTTGGGAAAACACATCACAATGTAATTAAGCTTAAACTAATTTTCGAATAGGATTCTTTCTACAAATTCTATTTATGAGATTAGCTTTAATTTTTCGAATCTACCTTTATCTTTACGCAGCCCTTAACTTATTATCTTTTACACCCATAGATTTTATCTAGTCATCAATTTATTATCAAACGCTCAAGCGACTTATCAGTTTCACTAAAAACGCTATTCCAATATTTAATGTGTGTATCTACATCAAAAACAGTAAAGTCGTTCTGTCTGGGATTCTCCATAAGGTAAACCTGCTATAAATTCTTTTGATGGGAGATCATCACAACGCTATCGTAATTTTTGTGGTGTTACTTTTTTTTTATCTAAGCGCCCTGCTTTTTAAATTTAAATTAAAATATAAAATTAAGTCGGCCTTATTAATTTTAAATAAAAACGAATTTAGTTTAGCACCTCATTGCATTATACATTTAACATGCAAACAATGACTTGCTTTGCTAATAAACTATTTATTATGCGTGCGGTAATTTTATTTAACTTTACACAAATAAAAGGGCTATGCGCCCTTTTTATTTTTTATGATTATATAATTAATTAGTTTGTGTATTAATAATGTGTCTGTGCGTTTAGTGTGTATTTAACTTAAATAGTGTTCGTTGAGCTAATTAAAATATGAAACCAAGCAGCTAATAGCCCACCTATTAATGGGCCAATTACCGGCACCCATGAGTAACTCCAATTACTATCCGTTTTTCCTTTTATTGGTAATAACGAATGAACAATGCGCGGGCCTAAATCGCGAGCTGGATTTATCGCGTATCCTGTGGTTCCACCTAAAGAAAGCCCTATTCCCCAAACTACAAATGCAACAGGAATGGCACCAATTGATCCTAAACCTATTTTTACACCAGAGCCGTCGGAAATTTCAGCCGAAGAAAAATAAAATACACAAATGAGTAAAACAAATGTGCCTATTACTTCACTAAGTACATTCCTAAATGTGTTTTGTATTGCTGGAGATGTACAAAATACTGCTCGTTTCAAAAGCGGATCGTCGGTGGCATCAAAGTGATCTTTGTATATTGCATACACTAATGAAGCGCCGATCATAGCGCCTATAAACTCAGCAACAATATAGCTTGGTACCTCAGACCAGGGGAATGACCCTGCTACGGCTAAACCCAATGTAACCGCAGGGTTTAGGTGCGCACCACTGTATTGGCCGGCAACAACAACGCCGATAAAAACACCAAATGCCCAAGCTGTAGTGATTGTCATCCAACCGCCACCATGGCCCAATGTTTTTTTGAGTATGTCGTTAGCAACAACCCCACCACCAATTAAAATTAGTAATGCTGTGCCAACTATTTCAGCTAAGAAAGGTGACATTTTAATATTCCTTATTAGTGATAAAAACCGTCCATAACTATGTATTTATCAGACAAGCCCAAATATTTATAATATTTGGTTTACATCATCATAAATACGTATTTTATATTTAACGTTAAGTCTGTTTTAGTTTTTAATAACGTATATTAAAAAACTTAATCAGATAATTTTTACCATTTATTCTTGCAAGCAATCTTCGCTTTGAACTTTTTTGACTGAATTACACCAACCAGCATACAATTCATCTCGTTTTACTTTAGTCATATCGGGTACGAATCGTTTATCGCAATTCCAGTTTGTAGCTAATGACTCAAGTGATGGGAAAACACCCGCTTTTAGACCTGCTAAATAGGCGACGCCTAATACAGTTGTTTCACTTATGCTAGAACGATCAACTTCTGCACCTAACACATCAGACAAAAACTGCATAAGCCAGCTATTTTTTACCATACCGCCATCAACTCTCAGTACCTGAGGACGCACCCCATCTGACTCCATAGATTTTTGAAGATCTTTAGTTTGAAAACAGACTGATTGTAATCCAGCGGTTACAATCTCTTTAATACCGGTGTCTCTGGTTAAACCAAAAATAGCGCCCCGCGCATTAGCATCCCAATAAGGTGCACCTAATCCAGTAAACGCTGGTACCATATAAATACCGTGGTCTAAAGGGGTATTACACGCAAGTGATTCAGTTTCATCTGCTTTTTCGATTAGCTGTAAACCGTCTCTAAGCCATTGAATTGCCGCACCTGCAACAAAAATGCTACCTTCAAGCGCATAGGTTGGTTTACCATTTAGTCTGTAAGCTACTGTACTTAAAAGCCTATTTTCAGATTCAAGGACTTTATCGCCAGTGTTAACCATCATAAAGCACCCTGTTCCATAGGTACTTTTTGCCATGCCGGGTTGAAAGCATGTTTGCCCAAATAGTGCAGCCTGTTGATCGCCGGCCATAGCTAAAATAGGAACTTCGTAACCTAAATATGCTTGCTCTGCTACGCCAAAGTCATCAGATGAGTCCATAACCTCGGGTAACATGTGTTTAGGTATATTGAAAAGTTCAAGTAATTCTGGATCCCACTCTTGGGTGTGAATATTAAACAACATAGTACGTGATGCGTTTGTGGCGTCGGTGCGGTGCTCTTTTCCACCTGTTAATTTCCACAATAGATACGTATCAACAGTACCAAAGATTAAATCGCCATTTTCTGCCTTTTCTCTAGCGCCTTCGCAGTTATCCAAAATCCAATTTATTTTTGTTGCAGAAAAATAAGGGTCGATTAAAAGCCCTGTCTTTTTGCTAACCATTTTTTCTTTGCCAGCTTTTTTTAAACTATTACAAAACTCTGACGTACGTCTATCTTGCCAAACAATCGCGTTATAAACAGGCTCGCCTGTTTTTTTGTCCCACACAATGGTTGTTTCACGTTGGTTAGTAATACCAATTGCAATCACTTTATCTTGTTGTGGGTCAATGTGCTTCATTACCGCTTCAGTCGTTTGTTTAACAGAATGCCAAATATCATCTGTTTTATGCTCTACGTAGCCGGCTTTAGGAAAGTGTTGCTCGAACTCTTGTTGTTCTAAGTAAGCAATATTACCTTTTAAGTCGAATAGTACACTTCTAGAACTAGTTGTGCCTTGATCTATTGAAAGAATGTATTTATTCATTGTTTTTTTCACTTCTACTTTCGATTATTTTCGTTTTTTTACTATTACATGGATTTATCGGTACATACAACTAAAATACGTCCTTAATATATAATTATTTATATGTAATTTTCATTCATTTGTTTTTAATCTATAATTTGCCGATAGCTTATTCTCAAATGTGAAGCACATGACTCAAGATCAGAGACACGAATCCATACTAAAATTATTAAAAGAAAGAGGTTCAATTTCTATAGAAGAATTGGTAAGTCATTATAAGGTTACGCCGCAAACTATCAGACGCGATCTCACATATTTAGCCAATATAAATAAATTAAGGCGCCACCATGGCGGTGCTAGTGCAATTTCAAGTATTGAAAATACCGCGTATCAAACCCGAAAAATTATGGACTTAGAAGCTAAGCAAAAAATAGCTGACCACATCGTTAGTATGATACCCAATGGCTCTTCACTTTTTATAAACATAGGCACCACAACAGAGACTATCGCGAAAGCATTACTTAATCATGAAAATTTAAAAGTGGTTACTAATAACCTAAATGTTGCGGCTATATTAGGCGTTAAAAAAGACTTTACCGTGCTTATTGCAGGCGGTGAGGTTAGACACAGAGACGGCGGCATTATTGGTGAAACAACAGAAGACTTTATTAATCAATTTCGTATGGATTTTGGCATTATTGGCATCAGTGGTATAGAAGAAAATGGCGCGTTACTTGATTTTGACTATCGAGAAGTACGTGTAGCACAGGCAATTATTAAAAATTCACGTAACGTTCTACTGGCCGCCGACCATTCTAAATTTGGTCGATATGCAATGGTGAGATTGGGTAATATTACACAAGCCAATAATTTCATTACTGATGCGCAGCCACCTGAAAGTATACTTACTTTACTAAAAGAGCACGATGTAACACTGCATTTAGCCCATTAAAATAAACAGCATAGGGATGTTTAAAGCTGTATTTATACTCGTTTATGGGGATATAGCAGACAGTACAGTGTAAAAATTATTAATCATAACTTTATATTGCAATTTTTACTCTGCCATAGCGCAATTTTCAAGGTGCTATAATCCATCTTTTTTTATGTCGTTGGCATTATTAAGATACCTTTCTTTTTTTTTCTAAATACGCTAGCTCAAGCTAGAACGTACTAATTTTTCAAAATTTAAATTACAACCACTGCAAAAGTTTGATTTTCATTTATGTATTTTAATGTTTGCAAATGTTCGTTATTAAGTGTTATTTTTATTAAAGGGAAAATTTGTACCATGTTTATTTTCAGCCTATAAATATTTTTACCTGCTATCCTACGTTAGATGTTGAATACCTACCCCGTGACAATAATTTTTAGTCTTGGGATTGTATTAATAAATAGGCAAGGTTTGATATTTCGCAATGCAAGTAAAACGCCCTAAATATTTAAAAATTACACCTTAGAGCCCTTTAGGCCTTATATAGTTAATTAAGCTTCTTAAAATAGGTAATCCAATAGATGAGTCAACTCAGAGACAACAATATTAAAAAGCTTCCTCAAGATGTCTATGATGTTTTGATTATTGGAGGAGGTATTAACGGTGCAGTTTCTGCTGCAGCACTAGCGGCTAAAGGTGCTAAAGTTGCGTTGATAGACAAAGGTGATTTTGCTGGTTTTACAAGTTCAAACTCATCTAATTTAGCATGGGGTGGTATAAAGTACTTAGAAGGCCATGAATATAATCTAGTTAACAAACTTTGTAAAAGTAGAAACCATTTAATGCGTAGTTACCCTTCTACTGTTAAAGAAATTCGTTTTTTTACAAGTATTCAAAAAGGCTTTAGGTTTCCTGCATTATTTGTTTATTTAGGGACTATTCTCTATTGGTTTATGGGCCGTTTTTTTACAAAATCTCCTCAATACCTTACTACAAAAAAAATTAAGTCTTTGGAGCCTGTTGTTGATACAAAAAATGTTGAGGCCGGGTTTGAATATTCAGATAGCTTTTTATTAGATAACGATGCGCGTTTTGTTTTTAATTTTATTCGCTCCAGTATGAGTCATGGCTGTATTGCAGCTAACTATGTTAGTTCACAAGGCTCAACGCGCGCTGATGGCGTTTGGACTACAAAAGCGGTAGATGAAATATCTAACGAACAATTTAACATTCGTTCTAAGGTTATCATTAATGCTGCGGGTCCGTTTGTTGATCCGCTTAATGACGTTAATAACCAAACAACGGCTCATCATCATGTTTTTTCAAAAGGTATTCACCTAATTGTTGATAAAATTACGAATAGCCATAAGGTGTTAACTTTTTTTGCTGACGATGGACGATTGTTTTTTGTGATCCCCATGGGGCCTAAAACTTGTATTGGTACAACCGATACACAAGTTCATAGTCCATACTCAGAAGTGACTGATGAAGACAGAAATTTTGTTCTAGGTAACGCAAATAAGCTACTGGATTTAGAAAAAGAACTGACTAAAGATGACATTATTGCCGAGCGTTGCGGTGTTAGGCCTTTAGCTATTAAAAAAGACGGTAATGGCCAAGCTGATTGGGTACAGCTATCGCGCAAACACGCAATAGATACGAATAAGGATAAACAATACCTGTCTATTTTTGGCGGTAAATTAACTGATTGTATTAATGTTGGCGATGAAGTAGCTGATTTGGTTACAAGCCTAGGCATTAACCTGCCACATAAAGACTACAAATGGTACGGCGAGCCTGACGACACCGTTAAAAATGAGTTTTTGCATCGTGCAAAATTAATGAACTTAGATGGTTTAACACCTATTACATCAACTGAGCCGCTTAGTAAACGGTTTTGGAGGCGCTACGGTAGAAATAGCATTAACATGCTTGAAAAAATTCGCGAAGTACCTGAAAAAGCAGAACTTCTTATTAAACACTCTGAATACTTACGTGTAGAAATAGAGCATGCTGCCGAGCGAGAAATGATAACTAAACTCAGTGACTTTTTGCGCCGCCGGTCTAAGATTTCATTGGTTGTTAGAACGCAGGATATTCTTAACGATCCTGGTTTGCAGGAGGTTTGCCAAATCTTATTTGGTAAAGAAAATGCTCAAAGCAAACTCCAAGAGTATATTGATGAAATATCAAAATAGCATTTTATAACTATCAGGCGCTTTACAGTATATTGGCTACCAGTGCAGTTAATCAATTGTTCTGGTATCCAATAGTTTAGCGACTAAATTGTAATTTAGCCTATTAATAATAAGTTCTAGTTTTTAATTTTTTATCGAAATCTTCAGCTAGCTTTTCAGTTTCGCTAAAAACGGTATTCCAATATTTTATACGTGTGTCTGCATCAAGTTTAGTAAAGTCACTCCTGTCTGGAATTTTTCCGTAAGGCAACCCTGCTACAAACTTTTTTGAAGGTGAAATCATCACAACATTATCGTAATTTTGCGGTGCAACTTTACGTTTTAAACTTTTGTCAAACCAGCCTGCTTTTGGTTCGCTATTAAAATGTGGATATAAAATTAAGCCAGGGTTATTAATTTTTAAGTCAAAATGGTAGTCAATGATCCCGCCATCGCGATACATGCCTTGTGGTGAGCCTGCAATATTTTTTACCCCTTGCATAACAAGCGGTATTGAGCCCGATGCAAGTAAGGCATCTTTTAAATTTGTTTGGCTAAGTGGTATGTTTTGGGTTTTAAAATTATAACTGTCGGTTATTGATAAGTTGCTGTTTGGCGCGCCAAAAATAAATCGCTCGTACTGCGAGCCTAATAATTTTCGGTTAACCCGATTAAGCATGTAACTTTTTGATAAACCTAAAAGTTGAATTAATTTATTTTCACTAGCAATAAAGCCATTCGATTTTGCCACTATAAAATGCGCTTTAAAAATAGGATTATTTAAAATTTCGGTTACGCCGTGCTCCCCAAATACATCATCTAATAATGCGCGGGCTTTTAGTGTAATTTCAGCAAGTGTTGGTTTATTACTCGTGTAACGGGTTTGCGAATATGATTTTGCTAAACGCTCAATGGCAGCAACCGGATCGTTTTGTGCAAAACATGCAGAACGAAAAGCACCCGCTGATGACCCAATTAAATTAAGCGGTTGGGTGCGGTTTTTAAAAAACTCACCAAAAATATA
>Ga0208571_1000310_pt1 | contig 18570 bp, 15 predicted proteins | sample DeeseametaMP0103_FD_184223 | JGI IMG/M metagenome (GOLD analysis project Ga0208571, IMG submission 184223) | Marine microbial communities from the Deep Atlantic Ocean - MP0103 (SPAdes) | ecosystem: Environmental > Aquatic > Marine > Oceanic | place: Atlantic Ocean | collected 2010-12-22
TACGGTTGAAGCTGACTTTATTTTTGATGGGAAAGAGTACTCAGCATTTACTATCTCAGATAACGGCTTTATTGCTGTTGGTGCAGATGTAAATACAACTAACTCTTGGAGCCCTCAAGCAATGCCTAATGCACGTACACCTAATGGTGTTATTGCGCCGCTTTGGGCTGACTTTGATTTAGCGGGTGGCGCGAGCGGTGGCGGTGAGCTTTATGTGGCTAAATTTGATAGCGGCTATGTAGTTGTAGAATGGCATGACGTTCAGCTTTGGGGTAGTTCTTTAGGTGATAAGTACACGTTCCAAGTGATCTTAAAAGAAGGGACTGATGAAGTTCGTATGAACTACATTGATGTGCCTGCTTTACCTGCACCTTACTCAGCGGGTGTAGAGTCTGCTGATGGCAACGTAGGGGCAATGCTGGACACAGTTCCAACGGGTAATGCTATTGGTAGTGGCTACTTAGTCGATCAAATCAAAGGCGGTGTTGTTGATATTCAATATCAAGCCTTTGCAAAAGATCGCAGCCATTACACCGCTGCAGATGCAGTAGAAGTTGATGAAGAGCAAACAGTGACTATTGATGTATTAGCTAATGATATGGCTGAGTCGCGTTTTGTATTTGACGCAGTAGCCTCTTCAGAAACAGAAAATGCAGAATTCTCTGCCCATAAAGGTGTAAGAATTAAAGGCAGCTTAGTGGCATCAACTGTTGAGGTGGTTTCTGCACCTGCAAATGGCTCTACAACCGTGAATGAAGATGGCACGATTGATTATACGCCAAATGCACAGTTCTCTGGTGAAGATAGCTTTACATACACAGTGCGTGAAGCATCAGGCACTAGCGCCGAAGAAACTATGGTATCAATCGTTGTTAACGATACCATTGCAGACCCTCAGCCAGTGACGCCAACACCAGAGCCTGAAAGCAATGGTTCATCGGGCTCACTAGCTTGGTTAACGTTACTTGCTGCGCCGTTTGCATTTATGCGTCGTCGTAAACAAAAGTAATTTTATAACTAGCACGTTATTTTAAAGGGAGCCTCGGCTCCCTTTTTACATAGCTTCACAAACTAAATTACACCACGCTTTATTATTAGGTATATTTAATAGCACCAATAATAAAAACCATAGAGATTTCATAATGATTCGTTCTTCATTCACGCTAGCCGCGTTATCACTCGCTGTGCTAGCCGGGTGTGATAATGCGCCAAAAAGTACACCTTCAGATACAGCAACTACTATGCAAACACAACAAACAGAAAAACCAGTGAGCGCCGTGGCGCCAATTGCTAAAAAAGTACCTCATGAAATGACGATTCATGGCGATACGCGTATTGATGATTACTACTGGTTGCGTGATGACGAGCGTAAAGCGCCAGACGTTATAAGTTACTTAAATGCTGAAAACGCTTATACCGAGGCAATGCTTGCGCATACTCAAACATTGCAAGATAAGTTATTTGAAGAGTTAAAAGGGCGTATTAAAAAAGACGATGACTCGGTGCCTGTTAAAAAAGGCGACTATTTCTATTCATCACAAACGCGTGGCGAAAACGAATACCCTACCTATGTTCGCAGTAGCGATTTTAAAGGCACTGATCAGCAAGTTATTTTAGATGTAAATGCGTTGGCCAAAGATCACGACTACTTTGCTGTAAGTGGCTTATCTGTAAGTACTAACGGAAATTTAATGGCGTACGGGGAAGACACCGTTAGCCGTAGAATTTACACCATAAAGGTAAAAGATTTAACCACAGGCCAATTACTCGAAGACACGCTTGAGGGAACAAACGGCGGCGTTATTTGGGCAAACGATAATAAAACCTTTTACTACATTAAAAAAGATGCACAAACCTTACTTGGCTATCAAGTTTTTCGCCATACGTTAGGTACACCGCAAAGCGATGATGAACTTATTTACGAAGAAGCTGATACAAGTTATTACACGGGTATTAGTAAGAGCAAAGATGGCTCAGAAATATATATTTGGCACAGCAGCACCAATGCCTCTGGTATGTCGGTACTCAGCGCAGATGATAATAAAGCAAAACCTAAGCGCTTAATTGAGCGTGAAGACGACCTAGAATACAGTATTTCAAAGCTTGGCAATACGTATTACATCGTAACTAACTTAAATGCGGTTAACTTTCAGCTTATGAAGGTGGATGTAGATAAAGCGCATGATAAAGCAAATTGGCAAACGGTAATTGCGCCGCGCGATGATATTAAGCTAGAAGGCGTTGATTTATTTAAAGACTACCTTGTATATCAAGAGCGAGAACTGGGTCAGTCGCGCCTTATTGTTCGCCATTTATCGACAGGAGATGAGCACACGCTAAGCTTTAACGACAGTGCCTATACCATTGCAAGCTATGGCAACAACGATATAAACAGCGACAAATTACGTGTTTATTATACCAGTATGACGACACCGGTTTCGTCGTACGATATTGACCTTAAATCGGGTGATAAAACCCTACTTAAGCAGCAAGCCGTGTTAGGTGATTTTAACGCAGATAACTATGCCTCGGAGCGTATTTTTATAAAGGCGCGCGATGGTATAAAAGTGCCGGTAAGCTTAGTGTACCGTAAAGATACATTTAAAAAAGAAGGGACTAACCCGTTACTGCAATATGGTTATGGCTCGTACGGCGCCACCATGGACCCTACTTTTTCAAGCTCACGTTTAAGCTTATTAGACCGTGGCTTTGTGTTTGCTATAGCGCATGTGCGTGGTTCGCAAATGCTAGGACGCCCATGGTATGAAGACGGAAAGTTATTAACTAAAAAGAACACTTTTAACGACTTTGTTGATGTAACCAAATCATTAGTGGCACAAGGTTATGGCGCAAAAGACGAAATATTTGCCTACGGTGGTAGTGCTGGTGGTTTATTAATGGGCGCGGTGGTTAACCAAGCACCAGAGCTATATAAAGGGGTGGTTGCAGCAGTGCCTTTTGTTGATGTAGTCACCACCATGCTTGATGCAAGCATACCACTTACTACCAATGAGTATGGTGAGTGGGGTAACCCAAATGAAAAAGAATATTACGATTACATGCTGTCGTACTCGCCGTATGATCAAGTCTCAAAGCAAGCGTATCCTAATATGTTAGTGACTACCGGTTTACATGACTCACAAGTTCAATACTTTGAGCCGGCTAAGTGGGTTGCAAAGCTGCGTGACTATAAAACAGATGATAATAAACTGCTGTTTAAAATAGATATGGAAGCCGGCCATGGCGGGGCGTCTGGTCGCTTTAAACGCCTAGAAGATACTGCGCTAAACTATGCATTTATGCTTGATTTAGCCGGTATTAAAAACTAACAAAATAAAAATTAAGTAATGTTCTAAAGGTATAGCCGTTGGCTATACCTTTATTTTTTGCGGCAAGTTAAAGCTAAACATAGTGCCTTTGCCCAGCTCACTTTGTACATTTATTTCACTGTCCATAAGTTTTAGTAACCCCTTACAAATAGCCAACCCTAAGCCACCTTGTTGGCGCCCTTCATTATTTGAATTTGAAGCCTGATAATGCGGATTAAAAATCGCGTTTAGCTCATCATGCTTAATACCCACGCCGGTATCAGAAACCTGCACAAATAATTGCTTTTCATCTATACGCTTAACGTTTACAGCTATGCTGCCGCCTTTAGGTGTGTGCCTTATTGCATTATCAATTAAATTACTTAAAACACGCTCAAGTTTTGCAATATCGGCTACAACAGGAAAATCGCAAATTGCAGGTTCTACCGTTAAGTTAAGGCCTTTTTTCTCAGCGGTTAGAGAAAACTTAGCAATGCAATCGTAAATAAGCTCACCTAAATTAAAGGTTTCTTTGTGAATGCTTATTTCGCCGTTTTCTAAATGGGCTAATTCAAAAATTTGTTCAATAAGCTGTTTAAGCTGCGCGCAGTTATTAAGGGATACATGTAAGTATTCTTGTTGTTCTTTAGCATTTAATTGCGACCCCGACTGATTAAGCACCTCTAAAAACCCCTGCAAAGAGGCAAGGGGGGTTCTTAAATCGTGAGATAAGTGAGTAAGCAACTCCTTGCGCTGTTTATCGCTTTGCTCAAGTGCTTTAAATTGCTCGTCAATCCGGGTAACCATGGCTTGAATGTTACGGCCTAAACTGTGCACTTCGTTACTTTTTTGGGTTGAATAGTTGCTGAGTTTGGTATCGGTAAGGCTGTAATTAGCTGCTTCAATATTGCTTACATCACGGGCTAATCGCTGAATAGGGTTGGTAAAAAAGCGCAGTAAAATAAGCATCGCAATCAGTAAAAATGCAAGTGCAGCTCCAAGCCATAATGCGGCAAGCCATAGTTTGTCATTATTTTTAATTGTGTTTAAAGAGGTATCGTAGGCTTCACCGCCAATAATTACATACAAGTACCCTTGCAGCTTATCGTTATTAAAAACAGGCGCTACAGAGAATATTTTTTGCTGCGCTTTATTTCTTGGATCATCACCATAAATTGGCGCTGCAGCTGGGTTGTTAATCAGCTTTTTTAAGGGGGCTAAATTAATATGAGTGCGTTTAACTTTACCAGGCTCTGCTGAGTAAGTGAGGATTTTTCCGTTTTCATCTACAAAATAAAACTCAAATGCGGGGCCTAATAACATTAAGGTATGAAATAGGTTTTCTAGAGCTGCGTAGTCGTATACACCCTCTTTTATTAATGGGTTATCTTGTACTAAATGCTCAGCAAGGGCTAAGTGCAGGTTTTGCTCGCCATGATGTTTTGAGGTGAGCTCTAGTTGTTTACTCCAGCTGTAAACGAGTGCGCAAATAAAACAAAATATAACAACCAACGACACCGCTAATTTTTGATACAAAGATAGGTTCATAATAAGGCTCTTAAGTAAGTTGGCTTGGATTTAGTTTGTAGCCAACGCCCCAAACGGTTTCGATAATAGGCGCTTGATGATGTAGCTCAAGTTTGGCGCGTAACCTATTTATATGTGAGTTAACGGTATGCTCGTACCCGCTGTGCTGATACCCCCATACTTTGTCGAGCAATTGCTGGCGGCTAAAAACATGGTTTGGGTGGCGAGCAAAATATACCAGTAAATCAAATTCAGTGGCGGTGAGGTTAAGTGCTTGTTCGTCTAAATAAACTTGATGTGAGCTAAATTCAATATTGAGTGAGCCGATATTTAGCGTTTGTTCGTTGCACGGGCTGTCGTTTTCGTTATTTTGAATTGCTAGAAGTTGTGAGCGGTGGCGTAATTGTGTTTTAACGCGGGCTTGTAATTCACGAGCAAAAAAAGGTTTGCAAATATAGTCATCAGCACCCATTTCAAGACCAATTACACGATCCATATCGCTACTGAGCGCGGTAAGTAAAATAACGGAAATGGTAGGGTAGTGCTCTTTAATTTTACGGCATAAACTCAAGCCATCCATTTGTGGCAGGTTTATATCCAGTAAAATAAGCCCGTAAGGTTGTTTTGCTATTTTTTTAAGTGCGAGCTCAGCGCTTACAACATGGTCAACATGCAAATTTAACGCAGCAAGTTGAGTTGTTATTAATTGCCCTATTTCTCTGTCGTCTTCTACTACCAGTATTTTTTCGTGCCGCATGGTTAACCTCGTAAAAAAGGGACATCCGTGTCGCCTCACATCCCCATTACAAGCTATTTTACTGTGTACGAGTGATCACTATTTTTGATACTGGGTTATCAAACTTATGTTCAGCACCTAGTGCAGAGTTTGATAAGCCATCTTGATTAGACACAACACCTGGGTGCATTGTGATTATATCGGCAATATCGTCGCGTATTTCGTTAAACCCTTCGCCGCCAGCAGCGGGACCAGGCACAGTGTCAGCTGTTTCTGTATTCGCCTCCGTACCTGCATCGTAAACGGGCGTCGTTCGTGATATTGAACTGCCTACTTCCAATGTTGATACATCTACAGAACTAAGACCGGTAAAAGCGTCATTTGTATTCCCAAGCATGGCAGCAAAAGATAAATTAAGAACATCTTGTGCATCAACTAAAAGGGTTACAGAGGTTGTTTCGCCAGGGCCAATACCGCCTTCAGCCGAGACTGAAGCAAGTGCATTTTCATCGCTAAGGTACTCTTCATTAGCGCCGCTTTCTGCAATCATTTCTAAACCGACAGAAGCCGTCTCACCAAATTTCCATGGTGGGGTTTCATCAAATGCAATGACCGAGAGTGGTGATAGTGGTTGTCCAGCCGTTAAGTTACTAAAAGTGATAGTAAACTCATAAACAACAGGTTCGGGCTCTACAATAACCACAGGTTCTTGATCTTCAATAGAGTCGTTATTATCGTTATCGCCACATGCGGCTATTGAGCTGGCTAACAGTAAAATAAGCGCACTTTTTTTAAAATTAGAAAGAGATGACATAATTAACTCTCCTATTTAACCGTCACAGTTAATTTTGCAACGGGGTTTAACCATCTGTGTACAGTGTTATTCAAATCACTGTTTCCACCTTCTAGGTCATCATCGCCAAGGGCCCCCGGGTGAATGTGCACCATCGTATTTGTATCGCCAGTTGTAATACCTGTACCGTTAGTGCCTGCTTGGCCGCCCGGTGCAGCAGGGATGCCTAATACACCAGGTGCACCCGAGCCTTCTACTACAAGTTCGTTATTTGCTTCTGTACCTGCATCATAACCATTGAGGTAAACAGTATAGGTGCCTGCTTCTGTTGGAACTTTCCAGCTATCTAGACCTACAAAGCCATCATTGGTTGGCAGTAACATAGCCGCTACAGATAGGTATTCGTTGCCATCGGTAGTTGTGAGCTCTGCTGTTGCAGATGCCGCGGGTGCTAAAAGGCCTGCCGCTGGGTTTTCTGCAATATCGCTGCTCGATGCTGACGCTTGAGTAACAAGTGCTGATATATCGCCGCCTTCAGCCATTGCTTGCAGTGCAGCAGAGGCTTCGGTTGCGACTTCAAAAAGTTTATCTTCGCTATCGTGTGCTGTTATTAGTACCGGTGTAAAGGAAAGGCCTTTAGTAAGGTTAGTAATTTCTACTTCTAGCTCTGCTGCCAATGTTGATTGGCTAGCTACTGCTAAAAGGGTTGCAACTGTAAATGCTGAAGCTTTCATTATTATTTCCTGTAAGTGATGATTCAGGCTAAGTATTGAATAACCACCTCAAGAAACTCTCACAAAGTTATCACTTTTTTATCACAGCTGGTTAGGGCGTGTTATTTAACAATATAGCCGCCTCTATATAGACACCTGCTCAATAAAAAGGCAGTATGTATTAACTAATAAGGAGAGCGTAATGGAAGAAAATCAACAGCTTGAGCCGTTATCAAAAGACGAAAAAACATGGGCTATGCTTTGCCATTTAAGCGCTGTAGCCGGTTTTGTTATTCCGTTTGGCTCTATACTTGGGCCATTAGTGGTATGGCTTATTAAAAAAGATGAAATGCCAATTGTCGATTTACACGGTAAAAAATCGCTTAATTTTCAAATTACTATGGCTATAGCTTACTTTGTATGTTTTTTACTGGTATTTGCCGTAATCGGCCTCGTTTTGCTGCCTTTAGTGGCTATTTTTTCTTTTATCATGGTGGTTTTAGCCAGTATTAAAGCCAACGAAGGGAAAGAGTTTAATTACCCACTGAGTCTAAATTTGATAAAATAAATGACGACCCTTTAATAAACCCAGCTGTATGCTGGGTTTTTACTTTAAGTACTTAATGCTTTATATCACCTTATTTTTTAGTGCGTTTGTGTCCGCTACTTTATTACCAAGTTCTTCAGAAGTGGTACTTGTTACCATGATAAGCCAAGCAAAAGCTAATCTGTGGCTGCTGTGGTTAGCCGCTACTTCAGGTAATGTGCTAGGAAGTTGTGTTAATTATTGGTTGGGAACTCATGTGCTACGTTTTAAGCACAAAAAGTGGTTTCCGGTATCGGCCAAGGGGCTTGAAAAAGCGCAATCTCAATTTAAAAAATATGGGGTATATAGCTTACTGTTTGCTTGGCTGCCGATTGTTGGCGACCCACTAACGGTAATTGGCGGCATATTTAAAGTGCGTTTTAGTCTGTTTTTATTATTAGTAAGCATTGGCAAAGGCGCGCGGTATTTAGCCGTTATTGCCCTTGCCAGTGGTGCACAAGCGGTTTTGTAAAGTTACTTTGACCAATCAAGCGTGAGCGAAACTGAGTCGGCAAAGCGCAGTGCATGCGGTTTATCTACTCTGGCTTTTGCGTAATGCACGCTTGGATGTGTATGGCATACTGCAAGTATTTCGGCAACCAGCTTTTCAAGCAACAAAAAGTGCCCTTGCTCTACTAGGTTTATCACCTCTTTGGTGATCACTTTATAGTTAAGCGCTTGGTCCACTTCGTCTGTTTTACAGGCGTCATTAGCAGGGTAGTGAATTTCTAAATTAATCACTACATCTTGCTTTTTTTCCCGTTCTTCTGGGTTAAAACCAATAAATGTACGTAAGCGTAAGTTGGTTACGTTAATAATTGCGTTGGCCATAATTAACCCTTAATAAGCTGTAAAAACTCGTTACGCGTTTTAGAGTCACTTCTAAAGTTACCTAGCATTACAGAGGTACGCATGCTTGAGTTTTGCTTTTCTACACCGCGCATCATCATACACATGTGTTTAGCTTCAACAATAACGCCCACGCCTTTTGCGCCGGTTACTTCCTCAACGGCTTTAGCAATTTGATGAGTAAGTTGCTCTTGTATCTGAAAGCGACGAGCAAACATATCAACAACACGCGCAAACTTAGATAAACCTAGTACTTTGCCATCGGGAATATAAGCAATATGGCAACGACCAATAAAAGGTAATAGGTGGTGCTCACACATAGAGTAAAGCTCTATATCTTGGACAAGTACCATATCGTCAGCGTCTGAGCTAAATACCGCATTATTGGTAATTTCATCAAGCGTTTGACGATACCCTTTGGTTAAATACTCCATGGCTTTTGCTGCACGTTTTGGTGTATCGAGAAGACCTTCTCGGCCTGCATCTTCACCCACAGCGGTAATAATATTTTGGTAGCTTTGCTTTAAATCGTCATGCATAAATTTCTCAGTTTAATGTGTGTTCTACTTTAAATGGCGGCCGCCATCCACAGGCAAAGCGCGGCCTGTGATGTAGTGGCTGCGCAGTAATAAATCAATACTATTAATAATTTCTTGGCAACCTGGTTCTATACCCATAAGAGATTTTTTAAGGGTTTTAGCACGGTAAGCCTCGTCATCGTGCTGATTAAAAATAATCAACGATGGCGCAACAGAATTCACCTTTATATTTGGTGCGTACTTAGCGCTAAACGACTTGGTTAAGTTATCAAGTGCAGCCTTACTTGCGGCATAGGCAATGTGCTTTGGGCTACCTGTTTCAACAACGTAATCGGTAAGATGAATAATGTCAGCCGGTGTGCAAGCATCAGCTTGGTATGCCATTAATAGCTGTGCACAGGCATTATTAATTAAATACGGTGTTTTGGCATGAATGCGCATCATGTTATCAAACAAACTCGAAAAATCAGGGTTACTGGCTTCGCAGTCCCAGCTAGAGGCATTGTGCACAATGGCACGTAAAGAGTGAGTTTGCTGTTTTAGTGTTTCAATAAAGCTAGCTATACCGGCATCGCTGCTAAAGTCGGCGTGTATGCATACGGCGCCTTGTTGTTCTAAGTCGTCGACTGCATCGTGGCGCGTACGATAGGTAATAATAATAGCTTGGCCTTGCGATAAAAAGTGCTTGGCAAGCGCAAGGCCAATACGTTGACCAGCGCCTGTTATTAAAATAGGAGATGTCATGTAATGCAGTTTTCTCTTTGGCAGGCGTTAAAATTAACTATAAATCAGTTTTTTGTTTTACGTAACAATACGGTGAATAGATCAGCTAGTGCATACGCAGCACTAGCTGTTTAGCCGTTATAAATCATCGTAAATAGTCGGAATGGGTTGGCGCTTATGCTGAGTGCGAACATAAATATCAGTTAGCTTTTGCTCAACCTCTGCAGCCACCGGCTTGTCTTCTAAAAAGTCGTCAATTTGATCATAGCTCAGTCCCAATGCTTCTTCATCGGTGAGGCCTGGGCGGTCACTTTCTAAATCAGCTGTTGGGGCTTTTGTTACCAATAGCTCTGGCGCACCTAAGGCAGTTGCAAGTGCGCGAACTTGACGTTTTGATAAGCCAAATAACGGGGCTAAATCGCATGCGCCATCACCAAATTTGGTGTAAAAACCAGTAATGTTTTCAGCGCTGTGATCGGTACCTACAACGAGGCCTTGGCAAAAACCAGCTATTTCGTATTGCGCTACCATGCGTTGGCGTGCTTTTACATTACCTTTTACAAAGTCAACTTTAGCTTGCTCAGGTAGCTCTTCACCACTGCCTACTACTGCCGCCATAGCTTGCTCGTGTAATGCATCGGCAGCGGGTTTTACGTTGACGGTCATGCGTTTACTTGGCTTGATAAAATCAACGGCCATTTGCGCTTCGTCTTCATCTGCTTGTACACCGTATGGCAAACGAACCGCAATAAATTGGTACTTATTAGTGTTTTGCTCTGCGTTTAGTTCATCTACGGCTAATTGGCACAAGCGCCCGCAGGTCGATGAGTCAACACCGCCGCTAATTCCAAGCACTAGCGATACACTATGGGCTGCCACTAAACGTGCTTTTATAAAGTTAACTCGACGGGTAATTTCGGCGTTTACATCAATAGTTGGCTGAACTTTCATTTCAGCCATAATTTCGGCGCGCATGGCCAGCTCCTCGTTATTTAATAAGTTGTTTTTAAATAGGCTTACATTATCTGGTTTAGTGGTTATTAATTAAAGTCCTAAATGTGCTTTTATACGGCTAAGCTCAGCTTTTAGTTCCTCAATTTCTGCAAGTAACTCGTTAATTTCATCGTTTTTAACTTCTGCGACTTCTGTAGCTGGCGCTGGGCTTGGCGCTATTGCTGGGTCAGCAAAAAGGTGCATGTAGCGGCTTTCTCGTTTGCCGGGCTCGCGCTCAAGCTTTGTTACGTAGTCATCTTTTGCTAACGCGCTCAGGGCGGTTTCTACTTCGCTAACGTTTGTAAATTCAGCTAGGCGAGCGCTGCGCGTTCTTAGCTCACCGGGTGTTTGTGCGCCGCGTAACAGCAGTAAACATATAATTGCCCGTTGCTGCGTGCTCAACTGTAAGCTACTAAATTCTGTATTACAAAAACGGTGATCGTATTTATTAACTCGTCCCGAAAGCCCTTCGTCTAGCGTTACAAGGCGCTGACTTAAAAGCTCATCAAGTGTTTGTTGCACCTCACTTTCGCTCAAGTTTACAACTGGGTCTCGATTTGATTTTTGGTTACACGCATTCGTCAGTGCGTTCAACGACAGTGGATAATGCTCGGGTGTAGTGCTTTGTTTTTCTAAAAGGCAGCCAATAACGCGCTGCTGATTTGCTGATAAATGCATGGCTTTTCTTTATTAGTAAACAGTATTTTTAGCTTACACCTTTATTGTGTACCAAGCCATTGTTGTAATTTAGGCTCTAGTGCTGCGGAATCTAAAGGTTTGGTTAAATAATCGTTCATTCCTGCATCGAGGCACTTCTCTTTGTCGCCCTGCATTGCGTTTGCCGTTAACGCAATGATTGTAATATGTTTATTATGCTTGCCCGCTTTGCCTTCGCGTATAGCTTGCGTGGCTTGGTAGCCATCCATCACGGGCATTTGGCAGTCCATTAAAACTAACTGGTATTTTTTGTCTTGGCTGCTGTTTAGCTTATCTAGTGCATCTTGGCCGTTTTGTGCAATATCAAAGGTAAGCCCAACTTGTTTTAACAACGCTGAGGCCACCACCTGATTTACTTTGTTATCTTCTACTAAAAGCACTTGCGCGTGCGCTGATATTTCTTTGGGCTTTTCGGTTAACTCATTTTGCAGTTGTGCTTGGCGCTGTTGTTGCTCAATGTATTTATCGTTAGTGAGTGAATCAAATAAATCTGACGGAGTAAGCGGTTTAAATATCAGGCAATCTATATTTATGCCAATGTTGTTATGCTCTTGCGAATAACTCATCGGTGCCATAACAACGAGTTTGCTTTGCTTGGTGGTTACTCGGTTTTTTAATGTATTTATTTGCGGGTGTGCAGCTTGCTCAAAAAAATGATAATCGACTAGCAATGCATCTGGCTGGGTATCGCAGTTATCAAAATAATTAATGATACCGCTATAGTCACTTAAAATATTAACGTGTGCGCCCCATACGCGTAATTGTTTGGCGGCAATATTGGCGTTAAGTGTGCAGGCATCAATAATTAAAATATGTTTGTTATTAATTAAGTGGCTGGGTAAATCTTGCGCTTTAGTTAAACGGGGCTGTATTTTTATAGAAAACGAAAAAGTACTGCCTTCATTTAGCATGCTGGTTACGCTTACTTCGCCTTCCATTAGTTCACAAAGCTGCTTAACAATAGCTAGGCCAAGGCCTGTGCCGCCAAACTGGCGGGTGGTTGAGGCATCGGCCTGAGTGAATGAGTCGAATAAAGTTTTTTGTTTTTCTGCGTCTATTCCTATGCCGGTATCAATAATAGAGCAATGTAAAAAACTGCCATCGGTGGTTTCATCTATCTGCGCGGTCACCAGAATTTGCCCATCAATAGTAAACTTAACGGCATTGCCAATCAGGTTATTTAAAATTTGACGCAACCTATTCGGATCGCTAATTATTTCGCTGATAGTAATTTGGGTGGCATCTAAAATGAGATTGGTATTATTTTGCTCCACTTTAAGCGCAAACGACTCAACAACTTCACCAAGTAATTTAGGTAAGTTAAATTGCACATTTTCTATATCAAGTTTACCTGCTTCAATTTTAGAAAAGTCTAAAATGTCGTTAATTATATTTAACAGCGACTGAGCTGAAGATTGTGCAAGCTCAATATGGTGCTCTTGCTGTTGGTTGAGCTGGGTGCGCTTGATAATATTTAGCATGCCCAGTACGCCGTTCATGGGGGTTCTTATTTCGTGGCTCATACTGGCTAAAAATTCACTTTTAGCCATTACTGCTTGCTCTGCAGCTTCTTTGGCGGTGACTAGCTGTTGCTCTGTTTCAATACGTTGCTGACTTGAATGCAAGCTGCCCACGAGGGCGGCTACAGCAATTAAAAAGCTTTCTTCGTTACGTGACCACGGGCGCATTGAAGCACATTGCTCAGCGCATACTATGCCAATGGTGCCATTTCCTGCCGGTATGATTGCGCACAGCATGGCATTAATATTGAGCGGCGCAAAGTAATGCGCTTTAAGGGGTTTTAGTAGAGGGTGATTTTGGGCATCACTGGTGCTAAACACAGCGTGTTTTTCTATGGCTTCAAAAAAATCAGGCGCCTCTTTTTTAAGCCAAACCGCATTATTATTACCCATTCTGTTTTCAATATTATGGGATGCTATAGGACTCAATGAGGTTTTTGAGCTATTAAAAAACCAAATACTGGCTTGCTCAATGTTTAATGCATGGCAAATAGATTCAGTAATAACTTGTTTAGATTGGCTTAATTGGCCACTTAAAATAAGGTCGTTGGCTGTAAGCGACGCTAAAATTTCGTTATGTAGGGCAATTTTGCTGTTTTCAAGTTCAATGCGCTTACGGGTATCAATATTTTGCAATGAGCCAAATATTCTTACACAGCGCTCGTTTTTGCGCTCAGCTTCACCATGAATAAGCACCCACATTTCGCGCCCTTCAGAGTCAATTACTTCAAGTTCGGCCTCGTAACTTTTGCCTTCTTTAATTGCAGATTCAACCAGTTGAGTGATACGTTCTCTGCTTTCACCGGCTTTAAAGTAATTTAAGTTTGTAGGCCAAGTAGGCTCTTTGTTTAGTGGGTACTTAAAGATTTTTTTGGTCATATCTGACCAATACACTTGTTTGGTTTCTAAATTAAATGACCACGCCCCAATTTGGGCAAGATCACTCATTGCCTCCAGCATTTTTTCGTTTTGTTGCTGGCGGTTTAGCATTTTTAAAAAGAATAAGAACGCCCATATTAGTAATCCGCAAATAATTATAATGGCGATTCTAAGCGGCCATATAGTTGAAGGTGCAGGGCTCCAACCTTCTTTAGGGGCTACGTATAATTGCCAGCTTCCCCCTTGAAAATTGAGCGTAAAATCAAGCGGCTCTTGTGAGGTTATATTGTTATTGCCATAAAAAAACTCGCCTTTTTTGCCTAAACCATGACGCCCTTGAATAGCAATGTTGTAGTTTTTTTCAAGCTCTTTTATGCCTGAGTTTTTATACACTTTTTCAATGTCGAGCACCACCGATAACAACCCCCAAAAGCGGTTTTCAGGCGGAATATAAACAGGCACTCTGGCAATAAGGGCAATGTCGCCTTGCACTAGTTTAAGTGGTCCTGCCATAACAATAGTATTGGTATCACGGGCTCTAATGGCATCTAGGCGTTGGTTTTTGTTTTCTAAAAAGTTTAAGCCAATGGCTTTTTCGTTACCTTTTAGTGGGTAAGACATACGAATTATCATGTCGGGCGCACCACCAATATGGCGCAGCTCACTGGAGGTTTTAAACAAAGGCGCGGCAATTTGTTCAAACCGTGCTTGTTGTAACTCAGGTTCAGCTGATACAGCAACCGCTAATCCACGAACTAGCTGAATGTTTGATACCAAGGTGGCTTCGAGTTGTGCACGGTATGTACTTACTTGAGATAAAATTTGTAGGCGGTGGGCGTCTTTTGCGCGATTGTAGTTAATTCTATCTAATACAATGCTCACTAGTATTATTAGCGTAAGCGATAACCAAAAGGTCAGCTTATAGTTGCTGGTAGTGTTTTTTTTGTTGTTATTTTTTGGCGGCATTGGCTAAGTCATGCTGTTATTTTAGGCAATTTAACTATAGCTAATTTATTGTATAAATAAAAACGGCGCTGATAAATTAGCGCCGTTTTATTTTTATAATTAGTAGTTTAACTATTAAGCGTCGGTTACTTCACGTGCCCAATGGTTTTGCTTAGCGACATGTAACTTACGGTAACCATCAAGTAGTGCTGCATGCTTTTTAAAGCCTTCAAGCGATAAACCAGGGAAGGTTAAACCATTAAATAATTTACGGCCTTCTGCTATTTCAATAGCCAGCGTTACGTTATCGCTGCCAAACATTAAACCCAGTGCATCTTGGTAGTCGGCGTAGTCGCGCTCGTCATCGTATTTAATTTCAAGAATAGCTTTTAAACAGCGGAAGTGGCGCATTGCATCTTCGTTTACTTGGCCTGTGTGTAGTATCCAGTCTACCCAATCAATGGCTTCTTCGTTGCCTGCGGCTAAACATAAGTGCGCTTTAAGCTCACCAATACGCAGTGTATGCCATGGTGTGTCGGCATCGGTGGCAAGGCCAATAAATTCAGCAGCACGAATAATATCGCTGTGGCCTGCTTCTTCTAGGCTGTCGTAAATGTCCATCCACTGCTGCGCATCGTACTGATCAAGCGATAGGAATGCTTCACGGAATTTAGCGCCTTCGTTGTTGTTACGCCAAATTAGTTCATCTACTGGGTAAATGTCTGACATACCTGGTACTAAAATACGACATGCATACACGTTTAAGTGTGTGTAATCCATAATGTAAATGTCGTGGCCCATGCTGTGAATTAAGTCAGTACAGAAGTTGTATTCTTGCTCTGTTGTACCGCTAAAGTCCCAATGAACAAAGTCAAAGTCAGCGTCAGCACGGAAAAAGTCATGCGAGATTAAACCGCTTGAGTCGATAAAGTGCAGCTCAATGTTTTCAGGCGTTGCAACTTCATCGTTGTCAAAAGTAGCTGGTTGGAACACATCAAGTTGATCAAGGCGACGACCTTGTAGTAACTCAGTAACGGTACGCTCAAGTGCAACTTCAAATGATGGGTGAGCACCAAATGAGGCAAACACAGAGCCATCAACAGGGTTAATAAGCGTTACGCTCATTACAGGGTATTTACCGCCAAGTGATGCATCGGCAATACGTAAATGAAAACCATGGCTGCGTAGCTCTTCACACGCTTCGTGAATTTTAGGGTATTGCTTTACAACCTCTTCAGGGACGATAGGTAAACAAATACCTTCTGCGATAATACGGTTTTTAATGGCGCGCTCAAATACTTCTGATAGCCCTTGTACACGTGCTTCAAACTTAGTGTTACCTGCGCTCATGCCGTTAGAAACAAAAATATTACCAATTACGTTTACCGGAATGTATACGTCTTGGTTATCGCGTTGGCGTGTGTATGGCAATGTACAAATGCCGCGCTCGTTATTACCTGAGTTAAAGTCAAAAAGGTGTGAGGCATTAAGCTCACGCTCTGGGTCAAAGTAACCCCAAAGGCTTTCGTCCATTATGCCTTCTGGCACTTCATTGCCTTCAACTTTAAACCATTTCTCATTTGGATAATGAGTAAAGTCGCTGTTTGCAAATTCTTCACCTAAGTAAAAGTCGGCAAAAAAGTAATTACAGCTTAATCGTTCAAAGTATTCACCTAACGCAGAGGCGATAGATGCTTTATCCGTTGCGCCTTTACCATTGGTAAACATTACACCGCAGTCGCTGTCTTTTATATGAACTGAATAACAGTTAGCTACAGGGTTAAGCCAAAGTGCTTCTTCAACATTGATATTTAGCGCTTTTAGCTTGTTTTGCATGGTAGAGATAGACGATTCTAGGTCGCGGTCTTTACCTTTGATAAATGTTTTTTCAGTCATATGAGTCTCAACTAGATCTGCACAAAATGTGGAATGGCTATTATCGTGGATTTTGATGTTTATTTCACCCTTTGCGAGTAAGAACATTATTATTTAATAAAACTATGGTTATTATATGTGCAACAAATGGTGCAAAGGACAAATTAATGTTTAAAGTAATCAAATGGCTAGTATTACTCGTTGTGGTTTTAGGGTTAGCTGGTACAGCGCTTGTGTATGGCGTATTAAGTTTAAGTATGCCCACACTTGACGGTAAAGGCCAAAGTACAGCAATTAATAAGCCGGTTACTATTTCGCGTGATGCACTAGGGCAGGCGGTTATAAAGGCCGAAAACCGCAATAGCGCCGCATACGGGTTAGGCTATGCGCATGGGCAAGACCGTTTTTTTCAAATGGACTTATTAAGACGTAACGCCGCAGGTGAGCTTAGTGAGTTATTTGGTAAAGCGGCCCTTGGACTTGATAAAAAAATGCGCTTTCATCAATTGCGAAAACGCAGCCGCGCTATATTAAACACCTTACCCGAAAGCGATAAACAGCTATTAAACAGCTACGCCCAAGGTGTAAACGAAGGGCTGGCACAAGTTGGCTTTGCAAGCTTTGAGTATTTACTTACAGGCGGTGCGCAAAAACCATGGCAAAGTGAAGATAGCCTATTAGTTATATTTAGCATGTACCTTGACTTGCAAAGTGCCACCTTTGAGCGAGATGAAGCTCTCATACATATTGAGCAAGCATACGGACAACACATGGTTGATTTTTTAACACAACCTAGCCAATACCAAGCGGCGCTTGATGGCAGTAATCTTGCCCCGTTTACAGGCACCATTCCTCAACTTCCAGAGCAAGCACAGCACACGGTTAAAAATATTCAGGCAAACCAAGAGCGCGGTAGCAATAACTGGGCAGTAACCGGTGCGCATACCCAAACGGGAGCAGCCATGCTCTCTGATGATATGCATTTATCTATGGCGGTGCCGGTTATTTGGTACAGGGCGCAGCTTAATTACACACAAAATGGCGAGCAAGCTCAGGTAACTGGCGTATCGCTACCCGGCGCCCCTGCTATTGTGGTGGGTACCAATAATAAAATTGCCTGGGGCTTTACTAACGGCTACATAGACACGGCCGATTGGGTTGCTTTAAGTAACGATAATAAAACATGGCAAGTCAATGAGCCTATCGCACTGCCTAGTGGCGACGTGGACGATTACTCATTAACCATGAGCGAATACGGCCCAGTAAAATATATAAATAAACAGCCTTATGCACTTAGCTGGGCTGCACACCAACTTTATGCTGTAAACATGGATCTGCTAAAACTAGAGCAAGCCACTAGTGTAGATGATGCGCTAGATGTAGCAAGCGATGTGGGTATTCCGGTACAAAATTTAATGGTGGTAGATAGCCAAGGCAGTGCTGCATGGCAACATATTGGGGCTATACCGGCGCGTAAAACACCGAGTGAGCTAAGTGTTAATGCAAACGAATACTCACCCGACTGGCAGCAAAATGAGCTTCAGCGCCCTTATGTTAAAAACCCGCAAAATGGACGATTATGGACAGGTAATTCCCGCGTTGTGTCGGCCACTGATAATGCACGCTTTGGCAATGGCGGGTACGCGCTAGGGGCACGTTCGAGCCAAATTCGTGATAGATTATTTGAAAAACAAAGCTTTGCTGAGAGCGACTTTTACGCGCTACAGCTTGATAACCAAGCCCGCTTTTTAACGCCATGGCACACATTGCTACTTAATCAGCTTAAAAAAGACAAAGCCAAAAACGCACAGTACATAAGTGCACTTGAAAACTGGCAGCAATGCGCATGTGCAAGCTCGGTAGGTTA
>Ga0208571_1000320_pt1 | contig 18366 bp, 16 predicted proteins | sample DeeseametaMP0103_FD_184223 | JGI IMG/M metagenome (GOLD analysis project Ga0208571, IMG submission 184223) | Marine microbial communities from the Deep Atlantic Ocean - MP0103 (SPAdes) | ecosystem: Environmental > Aquatic > Marine > Oceanic | place: Atlantic Ocean | collected 2010-12-22
GCCGCCTGTTGATGCAGCAGGCACATCAGTGCTCCAGGCGGCACCATAGATAGTGCCATCATTTCCGTTGCCGCTTAAATCTGTAAGTGTGGTGCCCGTGCCAGTATTGAAGTTCCAATAGCCAACTAATCCTGTTTCATTTTCTGAAATACTAGTAGACATGTTTGTCTCTATTTCTTGATCAGTCAAAATTCTGTTCCATATTCTTAGTTCAGCCATGTTGCCAAGCAAATTTTCTATAAGTACATCATCCGTTGTAGATTGAATACTAATGTCGGCGGTTTCGGACCTGACATATTCACCATCCTTATAAACTCTAAATTCATCTGTGTCTTCGCTATATGAAAATGCTATATAATACCATTGAGAAAAATCCATAGAAAACATTTCGATTGAAGAAGGAGTGTTGTCATATTCAATTTGAAAACCTTGTCCAGTTGAGTAATCATTTTCAAAATCATTATCCCAGAATAAAAAGTTATTGTCTGCTTTTGACAACACGCTACCATTTGTTTGCCCTTCTATGACCTTAATCCATGATTCAACGGTGATACTGCCGTGTGTGTCCAGTTCGTTGGAATGAGATATAACCACATAATCATCCACCCCATCAAAACTCAATGAATGTCCAGATGCGCCCGATCCGGTATTATTAATAGAAAAAAAAGAACTGTTAAAAGATTGGGCTCCAATGGTGAATTGAATCCGGTAATCCGAACCAGTAGAGACTGAAGACGGAATGGTCCATGAGTGTGATTGTGAACCAGAAGTAAAATAAAAATTAGATTCAATAGTTTGGATTAATGTGAGATTATTAATATCCATGCCCTGATACAGAGCAATAGATCCGTACACTCCAGGAGCATCAGTGGTCCATTCTAATACAACTGTCTCCCCTGTATTATACGATACACTTGTCGTCGGCGTTATAAAATAAATATAATACGCCAGCGTGATTGAGGGTACCATTAATACCGATATAAAATATGTTAATCGTTTAATCATAAAATATTCTCACCAATATTTACATTATTCAGGCAGTGCCGGTGGTTCCGGCAGAGGAGATGGGGCTTCTGGCTGGAGCAGGTAATAGGCGCCACCGGCAAGTAAAGCCAGTCCGCCCAGCAAGGGCAGACTAATATTAAATCCGCCCCCATCAGCTACATCACCAGCAGCATAGCGTCGTCGTTTCTTGATCAAATCTTTTGGTGGATCCAAACCTAGAATTGTCCAAGACATGATCTCGATTTCTACGATCATGCCTTCTACCTTACCTTCGTAGGTCACACTCTGCATATTCTCTGCCGCGCCAGTAGCTACACTAAACATTTTTATATCAATGGTATAGGCTTCACCCAGCTTACCAATGGCGCCATTGACCATGAATTGCACACCGAGCATGGCCCCCACTTCGGCGGCACATTCCTGACTGCTGCAATCTGAACCGGTCATGCCCTGCTCTTCCAGCACTTCAGACATGACACCCCGTTCCACCAATTGGACACGACCCGTATTACTCATAGCGGTAGTAAATCTATCTGTCAACGTCTGCGCTTCCATCGCTGATATCCCCCTACCTTCAAAATCCAGGACCGCAATTGTAGGTTTATCCTGTTCGCCACCACGCTGTAAACGCAACCGCTGCGGTGCCTGCAGGCCAACAATTTCCCAGGCCAGGATCTGCATTTCAGTCAACAGACCGGAGATATCGCCTTTATGGGTGGCGTTAACCGAGCGTTCTGTTGCGCCGGTTTCTACGGAAAACATTTTTACATCAATCGTAAACGTATCACCCAGTTTCCCAATGGTACCATTGATCATGAACTGGACACCCAAAAGCTGACCAACTTCAGCAGCGCACTCATCGGAAACGCAACCGGATTGTGCCAAACCCTGTTCTGCCATAATGCTTTCAATGGCTTTTCTTTCGATGAGCCGTACTGCATTGGTACTGCCAATTTCTGAACGCATCCGCTCGGTTAAGGTTTGCACTTCCTGAACGCTAATACCATGCCCCTCAAAGTCCAAAATAGCTATTGTTGGGCGGGTATCCTGGCTCCATACAAAACCTGCTATAAAACAGGTCAAAAACATATATATCATTATTTTTTTCATAAAACCCTCACAGTTTAAAACACGTTTGGCAAACTGTCAGTGCGCTGGGACACAAAAGAACTATTCTTCTGCCTCCACCAACAATTCATCCACAATGGCAGCAATTTCACCTTCGAAATCCTCCCCTTCGTGAAAGCCCTGCTTGGTCAACCGGATTGTTTGAAATTTATCGATCACAAAAAGGCGGGGCAGTGTTTTGGCGCCATACCGTTCCTTAGCCACACCGCGGTTGTCATTTAGGATCTGCATCGTAATTCCTTTTTTGGATAGGAATGGCCCGGCTACAGGAGAATCCTCAAATCCTGGGCTGGTTCGCGTTGCCTCGGTAATATCCACCAAGAACCATTTTACCCGCTGGCCATCATATTTCTCATAGAGATTCTGCAATAAGGGTAATTCTTTCATGCAAGGCTTGCACCAGGTGGCAAAAAAGCTCAGGACCACTACATGGCGGTTGGGCTGACTCTTGAACTTGCGCAGGTTCGAGCCCCGTTCCACGGTCCAGTTCTTCAAAAATTCAAACTTGGCTGGGGCATACATCAGGGCCCAAGTAGGGGCGATATCACCTGGTTTCAGAATCAGATCAGGTATACTATCTGCATCAGGTACAACTACTACTTCTGATTCATCCTCTATTACCACGTCTTCTCCCTGTACTGCTGCTGTATCTTCATCCTGAGCAATAATCGGCACCATGATTGCCAGCGCCAGAAGTAACAGCAAGTGTATCGGTTTCATCATTGATATTCTATCCGTCATTATTTCTCCATTAGTTTATTAATCAAGTACTATCAGCACCCTACAATCTTTGAGAATACCATAAGAACTATTGGCAGACCTTATTCTCATTATATCTGAGTTACCCACAACAACATCTACTTTATTAGCGCCGCTGGTCGCCACACCTTTGATAACCAGTGGATTGCCTTTTACGCGGTCATCTGCTTTGCCAGCATCCAGTCCACGGGCATATCCGGCCACACCATTTTTCACAGCGTATTCCCGCGTATAATCACTCGGTCCATAGATCACGCCACCATTCTGGTCCAGGATCTGCGGTGACATGGCCGGCCGAATACCGAGTCCGGTACAATCAATAATCAAGCCTGTTATAGAACCAGTTGTGGGTGCTTCAGCAGTCTCATCTGCTGGTGCGCCGGCAGCAGCAGGTGCAAACGGATCAAGAAAACCGGCGGCTGGGATTACTACCTCGGAGATACCTGCCATCGGGACTTCATAGGCGACCTCAATGGAAGTGTCACTTAAATATTTTGGATCTCCAACCTGGTAGGCTCCGCGAATCGCGCCTTGTACCTGAGTTTTTATTACATCATCGAACATGGCGCCACTCATGGTGGTCTCACTGGTCAGGGTTACGCCATTGACAATCTCTATCAACTGGCGCAAGGCATCCTGCTTGGCAATACGCAGTGCTGCCCGGCGGGCCTGCCCGGCGTTGATCACATTCTGCGGGATATAGCCAATGCCGGTGGCCTTTATCTTGCGGCCATTATAGTCAATGGATCCGCGGTCGAATATATCGCCGACAAAAGTATCTTGTGCAAAGACAACACTTATTAATAACAATCCTGCGAATATACGCTTCATAATCCCACTCCTTTATTGAACAATTTCAGCTGTAATACGGTTACCGGACATACCGGTGACCTTAAAATTCAAACCATCCGGTGTAGTTTGGCTCAACCCCATGGCCAGATCCATGGCCTTCCCCTCAAATTCAACCTCATACTCGGCCACGCCATCGTTAAGACTTTTCGAATAGGCATTGCGAATACCTGAAACGGTCTGGGCCTGTAAAAATGATTGAAACATCATGTATGACCCAAAGTCGGCGTTCTTCAAAACAATAAATACTTTAATAAAATTGGATTGCTGGGTACTCCACTTCTGGATTAACTGGCGAATAATATCCTGCCCCAGTTTATCGGCCGCTTCATTCACTGCATTGATGCCAGCGGTGGATGGTGAAATATGCGGCTTTTTGCCATGAGCATTGGGCACAACCGCCAAAATTTCCCCTGTGTCAGCCCGAACAATTTTTCCATTCAAGTCTGCTTGCCCGGAAGTCATACCGTAAAACACGCCCCCTGATGAGATCTTGGCTGTGCCAATAACAATTACTTCGGCGCCCAGCATAGCGGCAATTTTGGCCGCAGCGGCGACATTGCCGCCCAGGGCCTGCTCATAATCCGGTTCCCCTTTTAGGGCCTGCACCAATTGTCGATCAACGACATCGAATCCTTTATTATAAAACATGCTCAACAGTTTTGTTTCAGCAAAATCTGTTGGAGTATTGTCAATCAAATTCTCTTCTCGTAGCAGAAAAATGATTCTGGGTCGATTCATAGAATTCAACAGTGTCTGCATCGCAACTTCATCCTGCATCACCAGATCCAGAATCTGGGTAACTTCCGCAGAGATTGTGATCTCCCAATTGCCATCAGGATCCTTTTTCTCTTTGACAATGTTAAATTTTTTCACAAATCCCTGGGCCTTGGAATATATATTATCACTCAGCGTGGTAGCTGTAACTACCGTTTCAGAGCTGATATAGGCTCCCAATCCATTCTCTACGGCGTCCCGTTTTGCTTGCTCAATAGCAGCATCTTTCGTCAGGCCATAGCCTACACCCTGGGCAGTCTGCGATTGGGCCAGCAGCAAGGTTAGCGGCACCAAGCACGCAACAATAATTCTATATATATTCTTCATTTGTACAAATCCCACCTTTTTTCCTCGTTTAGAATACAAATCTATACAGGATTCACCAATATTATAAATTATTTATATATAAACCATTAACCAAATAATAAAGAGGGGGCTTGTGATATAAATCAACTATATGTATTCAAGCCATTTATTTTCAATATATTTCAACCTATATTCACCCTGTTGAATAAAGGTAAGGATTTATTATGAAACGTAAACAATTTATTCTTTATGCATTTACGGCATTACTTCTCGTCGGAGGATGTGCCACCAAACCGCAAAGTGACGTCGATACACCGGAATACCATTTCCGGGCCGGCATGCGGGCCGTTGATTCCGGGAATTATGACGCTGCGCTGAATTCATTCCAGCGGGCATTAGACCTGGATAAAAAATTCGTGACAGCATTAGCCGGATTGGGATTGGCTAACGCACACCTAGGGAATATCAAAGCAGCCACAAAGAATATTGGCAAAGCAAGCAGTAAAGGCGGTAAAGATCCGGACGTACTGGCCATATGCGCCCGTACCTGGATCGTCATGCGGAAGGATAAGAAAAAGTGGTTCAAGCAAGCGACCAACATTTTGGATAAAGCATTAAAACGCGATAAGAAACACGAAGGATCACTGTTTTATTATGGACTAGCCCATTTGTACAACTACGATTTTAGTGATGCAGAGTCCTATTTCCGCCGTGTCGTTGAAATGAGAGGTGAATATTCTGGAAAAGCAGATTATCAATGGCAACGATCGCAGAAAATCGTAAGAGCTATGCCGGGCACACAAGCCGGTAAAAAAATCGCCTTGCAGGAAAAGATCAACCGGGCGGATCTTGCTGTCATATTTGCAGAAGAATTAAAGATCAGTGAACTGATCGCTCGTTTACCCGAGCAGAGTGGCGGATTCCAAACGCCTTCACAAATGGGTGCTGGTAAAGGCGCAAGAACACCCTCAGACGCCAGTGGTCATTGGGCTTCAACCTGGATCAATGAAGTAATTGAACATGGTATTCTGGAAGCTGGCCCAGATGGCCGTTTTTACCCTGAAGAAACTATTACCCGGGCCGAATATGCCATGGCCGTGCAAAGACTGTTAGTGGTAGCTACAAGAGATAATAGTCTGGAAGTCCGCTATTTTGGTGAAAACCCATCCCGGTTTAGCGATGTGCCCAGCAGCCATCCAGCGTACAATGCAATGGCAATCTGTAGTGAGCGCGGCATAATGCAGTCTGATGTAATGACCGGTAAATTCAACGCCGCAGGGTACGTGAATGGTGCCGATGCATTACTGATAATCCGCACCCTGCAGAATTCACTGCGGATGACTTTTTAAAACAGCACTGTTTCATTAGTAAAAGGGGTGCCAAATGGTACCCCTTTTTTATTCCATTTACATTGATTCCTTAAACTCGTATCTTTTACAATGAGGCGTCTGAATCCCACCGATCGGGTCATTATATTATATCTATTCTGTCTGTCTATTCACTGTCTACTGCGAGCAACATTTATCGCTGACGTATGGTACCATTTGCTCTTCAATGTTATTACTTGCCTTACGGTTATCGTTCTGGCACACGTACATCATCAGAAACCGGATAGCAGATATGGACGATTTCATATATTATATCCGGTACTATTTTATCTACTGTTCTATGTCCAGGCCACTATGCTGCGCAATGCGCTGATACCATTTGATCTTGACCAAAAAGTGATGGCATGGGATCTAGCCATATTTGGCAAGGAATGGTATCTTATCCTGCCAGTTAGTATGAATTTATTTTGGCTGGAATTTTTTCATGGTGCATATTTCATGTACTACGTAAGTGTTGTATTATTTGCATCCCGGGCATATAAAGCTCAGCGCCCACTGGTTGAACTATATATGTTTACCCTGATCACTACTGCAATCATTCATCAATGGTTCATAATCCTGTTCCCCAGTTCTGGTCCGGTACTTTTTCGGGATTGGATTATACCACAAGGCGTAGTTTTTATTCCAATAATGAATTTTATTTATTCCTTCGATCAGGGGGGCGGATCATTCCCTAGTTTGCATTGCGCTGCAGCCGTAGTGGTAACGACATTTGGGGCACGGCTCTTTCCCAAGTGGCGGATTCCGTTATTTTTGTTCTTGATCACCGTGTTATTATCTACAGTGATATGTTCATTTCATTATCCAATTGACACCTTAGTAGGTGCTATCACCGGTTTGATTTGTGTGCAGTTTGTTCCGAAACTCTACCCTGCCCCAGGCTTTAACAATGAAGTGTAAAACAATTATATTAATTCTATTCATTGGCTTAGTATGCCCTGGTTGCGTGGAGCACCTGATCACGGTACGTGTGCTACCTGATGGAAGATATACCATGAAATTTGTCACCAGGGGAGATTCCACCGATGTATTTAATGCCGATTTTCCCCATCCTTTCGGAAGCCCTTGGACAACGCATATCGCAACAGAAATAAAGAATGAGGAAACCGTCTGGATCATGGAAACAGCCGGGCTGCTTTCTGGACCCGTTGCTTTCGTAGCAGGTGAAAGTTCAGCGATACAACTTGCCCATCCAATAGATGTAAAACGCACAGCAGGCTGGCTCGGTACACGCTATTCAGTCATTCAATTTTTCAAAGGACGGGAAGTGTTTCGTAAATATCCGAAATTCGGAGATAGTCTGGGCAATACGGAAGATGACTCTACAGAATGGATTGGGGAAGCTCTTTACTATATCGGCACAACCGCGATAAATGACCTGCAGGAAGATTCAACAACCCTGCTGGAAAATATACTGGCTGAGAGAATTGAGAATTATATCCGCGGCTACGTAGATCGAAAAAACTTCACTGAGTTATACTCTATCGGCGATTCAGCCAGTTTATTTGTAGATGATGTACTGCAGCCTTTTTTAACACAATTGCCAGCAAATTATCCAGCTGCATACCAAGATGCGGTGGATCGTTACTCAAACGAAATGCACATAACAGGCCAATTACAAGATGATCAGTTCAAATTCCATATCTTTCTGCCTGGTGTTGTTATCTCTACAAATGCTGATTCGATCGCTGGTGACACACTGCTGTGGACTTTCGGGCTAAAAGATTTTCTGAATGATGATTACATACTTGAGGCTGAGTCTATTGTGTATTCCAAGAAACGTATTCAATTTGCTATAATTGTGGTCACGCTCTTAGTATTAATCATTGCTGTAATCTTAATTAAATTCAAACGATGAAATTCCACAGATTACTTATCATCATTCTCCTGGCACCGCTCCTATTCGCAGCAAAGCCAAAGTTCAGTGATACCCAAATTATTGCCATGACACCCCATTATTTCGACCGAAACCATACCTCCCCTAAATTATTGGGCGTCAACATTTATACCACCAGGCAAGGACGCGTGTATCAGGTTGATATTCAAGTAGACAGGAACAGGATAAATGATGATCTGGGTTTTGCCTACTCCGCTTTAACCAATATGGGACAATACGCTAAAAAGACAATCAAACAGCTTATTGTGGTTATGCACAGTGACAACCACCGCAACCCGCCCCAGGTATGCATTGGCAAAGCAAAATGCAGTATCGATTTCTGGGTTCATCAAAAAGGAGAATATCAAAACTGGTATAAGAATTGTATCCATTTTAAAGAATTGTAATGCCCATGGGTAAACGCACATGTTGCAGTGCACGTCATAATTCAAGCATCTATTTAGCGTTATTATTCATTTTCTCAAATACTACCTGGCTGCCGGCAGCTGAACCCGATTCAACGCTTGATATCTCCGCCGCGTATTTCCGGACGGTACCATTATTACTGCACCTGCCACCAAAGATCATTTTTGATGACCGACCAACAAAGTTGCAGTTATACGTTGATATACCTGAAGACAGCATAGTAACAGTGAGCATTTTTTACAGAACGAACGCCATGGAAAATATGCAGGAGATACCACTAGCTAAGGTAAGGGGCTTCTATGCCTTCAACTTTGATCCTGGTTTCCAAGGCGGAGATTCAGTTACCTATTTTTTCACGGTTGCCGCAATAGATCAATCCATGCATGCCACACCGCTGGATAAAAATGGAAAAATAAAACCGTATAATAAACCATTAGTTGATCCAATAAAGTACTTTGAAGAAAGATTAAAATCGCTGCAATGGTAGCTGTAACCGAAAAAATCAAATCACTTCGGCAACAGATCAACGATCATAACTACCGCTACTATGTCCTGGATGACCCCGTAATCTCTGATGGAGAATATGACCAGCTTTTCCGCGAACTGGAACAATTGGAAGAGCTGCATCCGGAACTGATTGTTCCGGAATCACCAACACAGCGTATTGGTGCTGAGCCATTGGACGCTTTTGGCACTGTCACCCATCGGTTACCCATGATGTCCTTAGCGAATGCCATGTCAGATGATGAATTAAGCGCATTTGATGAACGGTTAAAAAAAGCCATAGATAATATGGCAGATATTGAATATGTCAGCGAACCAAAACTGGACGGCTTAGCTGTAGAACTGATTTATGAGAACGGAACATTCGTAAATGGATCCACTCGTGGCGATGGGACCAGCGGTGAAGATATTACAGCCAATTTAAAAACCATTAAAGGCATACCGCTTGCTCTGCGACATGATAAGCGCTCCATCCCCACATTACTGGAAGTAAGAGGTGAAGTATTCATTCGCAAGTCAGATTTTACATCCTTGAATAATCACCGTGAAAAATCAGGTGAGCCACCGTTTGCCAATCCCCGTAACGCAGCGGCTGGAAGCCTGAGGCAACTCGATCCAAAAATTACGGCAACACGGTCATTATCTATTTATTGTTATCAGGCTGGATCAATAATTGGTACAAAATTCAACACCCACTGGGAGTTTTTACAATCACTACAGGACTGGGGACTACCAGTAAACCCTGAAGTACAGATTGCTGCAGGAATTAAACAGGCAATCGCTTACCATCAGCAGCTCGAAACACGACGCAACGATTTGCCTTACGAAATTGATGGGTCGGTCATTAAGGTCAATTCACTGTCGTTACAAAACACAGTTGGTGTACGTAGCCGAACACCGCGCTGGGCCATTGCTGGTAAATTTAAAGCACAGCAGGCCACAACAGTGATCAATGACATCATCTCCTCTATCGGGCGCACTGGCGCAGTCACCCCGGTGGCAAAACTGGAAGCGGTGGAAGTTGGTGGTGTAACGGTTACCAACGCTACCCTTCACAATCAGGATGAGATTGATCGTAAGGATATTCGCATTGGTGACACAGTGGTAGTGGAGCGTTCCGGTGATGTGATACCTAAGGTAATTAAAGTTATTAGCGCAAAGCGGCCGGCCAGAACAGAACCATATCATTTACCCGCTAGCTGCCCGGTGTGTGGACATGAATTGCACAGGCCAGAGGATGAAGTGGTGTATCGTTGCCATAATCATGCTTGTCCAGCCCAGATTAAAGGACATCTACAACATTTTGTCTCCAAAAATGCCATGGACATTGACGGCGTAGGGGAAAAGCTAATTGAACAACTGGTAGACCAGGACTTGATCCATACAGTGAATGACCTCTTTCATCTCGATCAAGCCACGCTGGCTGGGCTGGAGCGTATGGGTGAAAAATCCGCAAGCAATGCCCTAGCCTCAATTACCAGTGCTAAAGCGACAACATTTGCCCGTTTCGTTTTTGCCCTTGGCATCAGGCATGTAGGCGAACATACAGCAAAAATAATTGAACAAGCTTTCCAGGGAGATTTTGAAAAATTCCGCAACGCGTCTTTTGACAAACTAGAAAACATCGATGAAATAGGGCCAATAGTTGCTGAATCAATCATACGCTTTTGGCAAGACGGGGCTAATAAAAAAATAGTGGAAGCCTGTTTTGAAATGGGCATCACGTTTCAAGAGCATCCAGAAATGCTGCCGCAAACACTGGCTGGAAAAACGTTTGTTTTCACTGGATCATTAGAAATTTATACCAGGAAAGCGGCACAGGAACTGGTGGAAAGTCGCGGCGCAAGGGCCAGTAGTTCGGTAAGTAAAAATACTGACTATGTAGTTGCCGGTGCTGGTGCTGGGTCAAAACTGGCCAAGGCAAAAGATATGGGTATCAGCGTATTAACGGAACAGGAATTTGAAAACTTACTGAAAGTGCAAGAGTTGTAATTTAATTGTATTGTTACTATTGGAAACGAACGAGTATACCATAAATTTGAACCAGATGTTTTCAATTGAAAAATAAAAAAGGGACATTGTCATGATGAAAATTGAAACTATTGTTGGCGACGTGGTACTGTTAGTATTAAAGGACGCAGAAACATTAAAAGAACTGGGAATACAAAAAAACAAGATTTACGCTCGCGTTGCAGGTTATGATGAAAATGGTATCTGGATCGAACACCCAAATTTCCAAATACCCCGCATGGAAAACCCTGATGATAAAAATTCCAAGATCACTACCGAAACTGTTACTGCATCGGTTCTGATCGCCTGGCCCTACGTATCTTCTATTGTACATTTCCCTGGTGTTGAAGGATTTGATTTCCCCGATCCTTTTGATCAGCATATTGGCTTCGATATCGAAAATTGAAAACTCCAGCTGTCGAAATACGCGGGCTTAAAAAATCCTTCGAGGATGTGCAAGCCCTCGATGGCGTTGATCTAACCATCAATCAGGGTCAATTTTTCGGATTACTAGGTCCGAATGGAGCGGGAAAAACAACTATCATTAATATACTCACTGGTCTGGTTATCAGACAGGAAGGGTCAACAAAAATATTTGGCCAGGACACCGTTAAAGATTATCGTTTCACACGCGCTAAAATAGGCATTGCTGCGCAAGAATTATCCATCGACTGGTTCTTTCCAATCGAGAAATTGCTCACGTTTCACGCTGGGTATTATGGCATATCAAAAAATTTGGCCCAAGAAAAGGTAACGGACATTCTAGACCGACTGGGTCTCACAGAAAAACGAAATACCCGTTTGCGGCAGTTATCAGGTGGTATGAAACGCCGCTATCAGTTAGCCAAAGCACTAGTCCACGACCCGGATATCATTATTCTGGATGAACCAACCGCCGGTGTTGATGTACAATTGCGCCATGAACTGTGGGATTACCTGCGGCAGCTACACGAGGAAGGCAAAACGATTCTGCTTACCACTCATTATATCGAAGAAGCTGAATTACTTTGTGAACGGGTAGCAATAATTAATAAGGGAAAAATAATCAAAGAAGGATCACCAAAAGATCTTACCCTGCAATTGGGGCAGGCCGGAATTACCATACATTTGAGTGGCTGGGAAGAGAGCAACAATCATTTGCTAGATGATTTTACCTTTACCCATGAAAATGGGCGGCTGCATTTCAGCGTTACTGATCCGGAACAAGATATGCCTACCATCATCAGTATTCTCGCGCAGGAAGGCTGCCATATTCAAAGTGTGAAAACAGATAAATCATCATTAGAAGACGTTTTTCTTAATCTTACCGGGGAAGGAATCAATTGATGGCCGGTACCAACTGGATCGGTCTTTGGACATTGATTACGCGGGAAGTGGGCCGGTTTTTTTCAGTTTATCGTCAGACTGTTCTCCCAGGGTTGATCTCATCTGGTCTATATATTCTTGTGTTTGGTTTTACGCTAGAGCGGCGTATAGCAGAGATTAATGGTGTCCCCTATACTCTTTTTATTTTGCCGGGATTAATAATGATGAATACGCTCACGAACGCTACAGCCAACACCTCATCATCCATGCTGCAAATGAAACTCTTACAGCAATTACCGGATATTTTAACAGCACCTCTATCGGCCATGGAAATATCTTTGGCCTATATAATCGGCGGTACGGTGCGGGGCACTGTTAATGGTGTTCTGGTGATGCTATTAGGTGTGGTACTGATTGATATGCCCGTACACCAGCCCGTGGCAACGATAGGGTTTATTGTCATGGTATCCTGGTCCTTCGCCAGTATGGGGTTAGTGCTGGGACAATTATCCGATTCTTGGGATGAATTGGCGATGATGCAGAACTTTTTTTTGACACCGCTAAGTTTTCTTGGCGGTGTTTTCTATTCAGTTAATATGCTCCCGGACTGGGCCCAAACATTAAGCTTTTTTAACCCCATCTATTACATGATCAACGGTATACGCTTCACCATACTTGGTATCGCTGATTCACCGCCCATGACCAGTTTTATTATGGCTTTGATAATGACCATATTCTTCACCGTATCAGCCATAATGCTGATGCACAGCGGCAGAAAAATTAAGCAATAATTCTTGCGCCGCTCACTTAGTATCCTATTTATCGCTGCTCTATCTACCGCCGTTATGGGCCAGAACGCCAATGCAGATTCAGCCAAATGGAAACATTATATACGCGGAGGAGGAGTGCAGGTGACAAATGATAACGGGCTGTCCGGGTATTATCGAATAAACAGATCGAGCAGATATACTTTTGGGGATCTCCGTTTATATCTATATGGATTACAGAACAATTCGTACGTCTTCATACGTTATAAATCCAGCTCGAAATACAGAAGATGGCCAAGGTTTTACAGGTTTAGCACGATCGCTTACCAAAAGAATACACAGGCAGGTGTTGCGCTGCGATATCATTTTAATCAGGGCCTGGGCCTATTTGTACTGCCCTATACCCAAGGGCATATAATTACGGAAATTGCTCATGCGTATGATATGTCGAACTATCTAAACGACAATCGGAAAACATCCTATGCCCGCGGTGGACTCTACTGGGATCATGATACAAAATGGGTTAGCGCAAAATTAGAGGTTGAATATTTTCACCAGATCAGCGAAGAGGTAGTGGAAAACCTTTCCCGGACACAAGCAATGGCGGAAATCATCATGCCTCTCACTAAAGGTTTTTCCGCTATCATTATTTATGAAATTGAATCATACCGGGTCCTGAATAACACACCAAATTCCCTGTCCTTTTCGCTTGGCTGGAAGGGAATAATATCGTGGACATGGTAACCTATGGCACTCTATATCTACTAATCTGCTAGCAGATCCTTAACCGCGTCTAAATCCCCATCAATTTCCGCGTATGGTTCCAGACCCAATATATGCGCCAGAAGAGGGTAAATATGAATATTTTCAAATACTTCTCTTGAATACCCTGATTTAAACGCCGGTCCATCCGCGACAAATATAGCCTGCATACTGGTTAATTCATTATCGTACCCATGGTCCCCCTTTGGCATTCCCGTACCATGCCCCATAGGCATCAAGGTCCATCCTTCTTCAGCAACGATCAGAACATCCGGAATACGTTCATGATCACGATAGTGCCAACGCTCGGGGATATCACGTTTCCAGTAAACTTGCGCATTAGGCAGTTGTTGGAGATCATTGTAAACAACGGTTAGTCTTTTCCTGGAATCTGAGGATAAGAAAACAATAGGTCCTGCCCCGGCCGTAGTCACATCACTAAGATCTGTATATACGGATAAATCAATTACCTGTTCCGGGTGTACTTCAGTCATACCATGATCACTGACAACCAGTACATTTAATTTATCCGCTATAGATAGTTTTTCTGCCTGGTCCATAATGGTCCCTAAAATACCATCCATTCTTTGAATTTGAACTACGGTTTCGGCGCTGCTGGGGCCGTATTCATGCCCGGTCCAGTCCGGTTCATGGAAATACAACATTATTAGCCTGGGACGATGTGACATTGGTAATGAAAACCAGGTCATTACTGAATCAATACGATCCTCGAAAGGTACTTTCTCATCGTACCGTTTCCTTATAGATGGATGAACACCTGCTACTGCTGCTACCGTACCTACCCAAAAATAACTTGCGGTCTTCACCCCCTGTCTTTCAGCGGTTACCCAGATTGGCTCACCACCATAAAAGTCCCCATTTTCTACAGATTCCCTGTCACGGATCGAATAATGCTTATCTAGATCTGAAGCAAAAAATGAATTTGCAATCAGACCATGACTTTCTGCATACATACCCGTTGCTATACTATAATGATTGGGAAATGTCTTCGAAATGAAGACAGGTTTTAACCCTTCTGACTGTACACCATTTTTGGCCATCTTATCGAAATTTGGTGTATCGGTAATTTCTAAATAATCGGCCCTGAAGCCATCCATAGATACCAATAATACATATTGATCATTGCCTGCATATATTAAGGCAGCAAAACTAATAATTATAAAATAAATGGGTTTTTTTAACATAGCTAGTGGTTTGTATAATTGAGCAATGAAATTGATCTCTTTTTAAAGTTCTAGCAAGGTGTTTTATGTCAGATATGACAAAAACCATGGTGGCTAATCAACTGCATAAACGTGGCATTAATGATACTGCCGTGCTTGACGCAATGTCAACAGTCCCGAGACATCTTTTTGTAAGCAGAATCTACCGCCCTATGGCTTACACAGATAATCCTTTGCCTATTGGACATGGACAGACAATCAGTCAGCCATATATTGTTGCCTTGATGACTGAATTGTTAGAGGCCGATTTAAAACACAAAGTTTTAGAGATTGGGACGGGATGTGGGTATCAAACAGCTCTATTGTGTATACTTACGAAAAGAGTTATAACACTTGAAGTTTTAAGTACACTTTCAACAAAGTCGCGGAAACGCTTGGCAACGCTTGGATATGATAATGTCGATTGTCATTGTGCGGATGGAAATAATGGCTGGCCGAAGGAAGCTCCATATGATCGAATTTTAGTTAGTGCAGCGCCGGAAACTATACCGGATGTATTAATCGAACAATTAGCTCCTAATGGCCGCATGGTCATCCCCGTTGGTCCATTATACAACCAATTCATATACATTATTTCCAAAAACAAAAATGGTCATGTAAACACGGAAAAGTCTACACCAGTTCGTTTCGTGCCGTTGGTGTGAATATCCGTTGTGTGTATATAATGTGTATATGTTATTAATAAAGTCATAACCTCATCGACAATATAATATTTCTCATGTGTATTATAAGTATATATAATATGTATTAATATAAACTAATTGTTGTAATTCTAGTTAAACTGAATAGTGAGCCTAAAATGGGTTTACCAGGGTCATGCGCAGATAATTATTTGGATTTTCCCCGTCTCTCCAGCGATTAAAATCCTGCGCCGTACCATAAGCAAGAACAATAAAGCCAATATTTACACGCAATTCATATCCACCAGTAAATAACCAGTCATCTGGTGTCTGGACAGCATACCAGGCATTTCCAAAATCTAGGAATGCTGTTAGAGATAATTGTGGAGTTCCAACTCTTGACTCAATTGTACCGTATATCAAGCGATCCCCCAGCCTCCAATCATTCCATCCTCTAAGATGGATAACTTCATCACTACCTAAAATATTATTGCCGGCTAAATAAAATGGTGTATCGTTGGTGATAGCCGGCATATCCTGAGACGGCGGATTGTCACCTAGCATTATTATGGACTTGATCCGTCCAAAAATGACAACAGGGCTTCTTTTGTGGGGCAGGATATTGACAAAGGCATCCGTGGTCATTCGTGTATAATCAAAATCTCCATAGAGACCGGAATTAGCATATTCCAAGGTCAGGTCAAGGCCTTGCCCTTGTTTGGGGATCATGGCATTGCTTCCGTGAGGACGACGGTTCAACCACGTGTAAGATATGCTTAATAAGCCTTCACGTCCGGAGACCGGCATGGGTAGAAACTGCGTAGAATCAAGATAAAGATATTCTTCACCAGTGTCATCTATTCCTTTGACCACGTTTGCATTGCGATCCGTGAGTGTTATGCTCCCTCCAAATACATGATTATTGGACATGCTATTACCAAAATTGTATGGCATCTGGGCCCAAAAACCGACACTGCTGTTTTCTTCCAACAAGCCCAAATTGGCGCGATCATAGGGCTTTGCTTTGATATCCAATAATGATGTAACAATAATACCCCACATCGGTCCGCCCATGGCATTGGCATACTGTATTAAAAATCTATGTGTGCCGTTTTCTGAAAAATCTGCCAGTCCAATACCTGTGAATAAATGCCGGACCATAGCATCTGACCATTGTGTAAAACCAAGGACTTCATAACCCAGTGGTAATACTAGTGTAGTCATATGCTTTATACCAATTGTAGGTGTATAGTCATGTGATTTCAAAATATTGATTTCCTTTTTCGGATCAACACCGGTTAGCAGAATGTCCGGCCCGGCGCTGCGCCAATCACTGTAATGGTCTCTGATAACAAGTGCTTGCGTTGTAACATCACGATGGGGGTCCACATTCACAATGCGGACCGTATCCACATCCGGCAACGTGACGGCCATGATAGTGCTGTCTACCGGCGACCACTGGGCAGCCCAAACAGCATCACCCACATCAGAGACTTGTTTACTTGCACCGGTGGAAAAATTTACGGTATGAATATTTGGTGTGGAACTTGCGTGGGACGTATAGGACACAAAATCGCCACCGGGATGCCATACAGGATCATAATCGGCAGCAGGGTCATCGGTGAGCCTGCGTATATCACCGCTAGCTAGTTCCAAAATAAACAGGTCCAAGTTGGCGTTTTTATCAGCCATGGCAAAAACGATGGAATTGCCGTCAGGAGCATAATGAGGAGTCAGAATCTGGATATCATATACATAATTAGTGATCTGTTTTTTATCGGACCCGTCTGTGCTCATGGTATACAGGTTAGCCACACTGTTCTCATGGGCCACATATACGATTCGTTGACCGTCCGGTGACCAATCCGGATAAGTTGCTCGTTCAGATTGGGTGAGCCATTCAGACGATTTTTCATCAAGATCATAGACCTTGATATCATTGATCATTGCTTGATGCTCCCCAAAATGGTATTTTGCGTACACCAGCTTGCGGCCATCATAGGACCAGTTCATATACTTGTGAAAAGAGCCAAAATCCACTTCTTCCTTATCCCAGATAATGATGGGTTTGGGTTTTTTCTTCTTTTTATCGTCTTTTTTATCCTTACCTAACAGCTTTGCAAAAAAACTTGGTTCTTTTTTTTCTACTTTTTCTTTTGCTTTCTCCGCTAATTTTTTTTCTTCCTTTTCTTTCGCTTTTTTACGCTTTTCACGTTGCTCCCGCTCTTTGGTCGTATCCCGCTGAAAAACATACAACGATAGATCACCCTGCCTGTCATCATCCAGCCCGGTTATGGCTATCCGGGAACTATCACTGTAAAAAGTAAACCCGAGAAGTTTTTCAATAGGCAGTGTCACCACTTTACCGATCTCTTCAATGGCTTCTTTTTGGGCACGGTAGCCGTAATAATAGGTATTCATGTGCCGGCGCCAGTCTTCGTTGAACTGCTCCACTGTAATACCGGTGTGCTTTTTGAATGCATCATCAAACATAAATAAACCCATTTTATTGCGTTCTGACAAAGTATTTACAATCGTTGAATCACCGAAGCGTTCTGACCAGTATAGCAGTTTGGAATAGCCGTCATGATGTGGATCCATTTCGTCCATTTTATTTTTTAAAACATGGAATTTATGGCT
>Ga0208571_1000328_pt1 | contig 18164 bp, 15 predicted proteins | sample DeeseametaMP0103_FD_184223 | JGI IMG/M metagenome (GOLD analysis project Ga0208571, IMG submission 184223) | Marine microbial communities from the Deep Atlantic Ocean - MP0103 (SPAdes) | ecosystem: Environmental > Aquatic > Marine > Oceanic | place: Atlantic Ocean | collected 2010-12-22
CGTCGTAAAGTATATAGCTTGTTGTATTAAGCCTATTTGGGTTTTAGCGTTCACCGTAACGCTAAAACCGTCGCCTTAGGCTTAGAAGTTTGTTGTATGGTCAATCGAACTGGTTCTTACAACTCCCCCGATATTTTTGAACATGAAGATATCTTCGAGTCGATCGTCGTGTTCGTTAAAAACTAGCGAATAGGTGAGAACCCTTCCTTGTGTAGCCAGTTAAGCGCCTCAAAGTATTTTTCAAAATACTCCCGTTCATAGTTGCTTGTTTCAATGTCACGTTGCTTGGAAGGGTGGGTACGTTCTAGCTGAGCACGCTTAACCATTCCGCTATCTAGCACATAGGCTGAGCGAGTAAGCCCTTTCGAAATATTCACCTTAATTGCACCCGCCAATCGGGTCTGACATTCCGGCGTAGATAATACCCAACGGCGTCCGTCCATTAAGGCAGCCCAAGGCTTATCATCGAACCTATCAATAAGCACATGCATTTCTTCAATAAAAAACTCTGTTGTTTTAAGGTTCCACGCTCCCGTAGCAAACACTTCAAGAACGTTTCCTGAGATATCCAATGAATAATTTCCGTATTTAGGAAAACGCATAAAATACCTTTAATGTTTGTCTGCGTGGAACAGACGGAGCTTGCTAACTCGGCTAACAAAAACATCTTGCCTCTATAGGGTATAGCAGAGTTCTTAAAATTTGCTGTAGTTGTGTTTATATAAGAAATATCACTAAGCACGTCGATTTGGGCAAAACAATTTACACTTAATTTGTAAATAAATGTTTTGTTGCAGGCGCAGAATCATGCGAAAAAGGTAGAAATTTGATAGGGTTTACGCAGTTTTTATATTGGGCAATAGAGCATGGCATATCAGCATTTTTATACGGGTTTTCTTAATGCGAACAAAGGTAAACAGCATTATGCATGTCACAGCCACTACTTTTGGCCCGACTGCACGCGTGATGCAATGCTCAACTACTGGGATGACAGCGCTAAGTATGTTGACGAAAAGTGGGGATATTTCTTCCAAACTTTGGTGCCAGAGCTACAGCAGCGCATTAGCAACATACTGAACACTGGAGCACCACAGCAAATCGTTTTTGCGCCCAATACCCATGAGCTGCTTTATCGCGTAATGAGCTGCATCGATAGTACTGCGCCTTATAAAGTAGTGTCGACAGACAGCGAGTTTCACAGTTTTCAGCGCCAAGCGAGTAGGATGCAAGAGCAGGGTGCGATAGAACTTATTACCGTACCTACTAAACCCTACGATACGTTTGCGTCGCGCTTTAAAGCCGCCATTGCCGAACACGATCCCGAGCTGGTTTTCTTTAGTCAGGTGTTTTTTAATTCCGGATACGTGGTGAACGATGTCACAGATATCGTAAATAGCGTAACTAACGACAATACCCTTATTGTGGTTGATGGCTATCACGGGTTTATGGCAAAGCCTACCGATATAGCGGACATTGCCCACCGAGCCTTTTATCTTGCCGGTAGTTACAAATATGCTCAGGCAGGAGAGGGGGCATGTTTTGCGCATGTACCCGTGGGCTGTGAGCTAAGACCTGCTTACACAGGCTGGTTTGCAGAATTTGGTGAGCTAGATAAGCCTCGCAAGGTTGGCGGCAAAGACAGCGTTCAATATAGTCTAGATGGAATGCGCTTTGCTGGTGCGACCATGGATTTTACCGCGCTCTACAGATTAAGAGCCGTGCTTCGCATGTTCGACGACAATGGCATTGATGTAGCCACAGTTAACGAATATATAATGGGCATGCAGAGCACATTTCTAGAGAAACTTGCTACCTGCAACCATCCCTTGCTAAACGAAAAACATCTAGCAGTAAGTGATGAAGCAAACCGAGGGCATTTCCTTACCTTTGAATTAGATAGTGCCGATGAAACAAAAGCCCTTGCTTCAGCGCTTAAAGAGCACCATATCCTTACCGATTTTAGAGGAAACCGCTTACGGTTTGGTTTTGGTCTGTACCACACCCCTGAGTACATTGATTTAACCGCACTGAATCAGAAAGCGTAAGTCGTTGCTTTAAACATACGTAAATATTAACGTCACACTTATTTAAGGATAGTTTTATGGAGTGGCTACTACCCGCTTTAGCGTTGGTACTTATTATAGAAGGAATAGGGCCGCTTCTTTTTCCTAATAAATGGCGCAATTATTTACTTCAGATAAGCCAACAGCCCAGCAATCAACTGCGTCAAATTGGTGGAACCCTTGTGATAATAGGCGCACTACTGCTGTTTTATTTCAGTTGAGTTAGCGCCCAGAACTAGGCATTAAGAGGCGTGAAGCGGTGTGAAAACGGACTTCACCAAACACTGGCACAAGTTTTACCATAATACATAGTACGAAAAGGAGTACGACTTTACCGTTGACTGAAAAGTGTGCTCTTAAACCTGTATTCAACATTCAGAGGTATATTTTCAGCCCTTTGAATACCTCATTAGCTTTTAAGCATCCAATGCCCGCGAATAATAGCAAAACGTTATATAAATGGGGCGTAGCGCAGACTGCGATAGACCGTCTGTTCAGCTTTTTTACCAGGTAATGTTTAGAAAGCTTTAAAAATTAGCGTCTTAGAATGTTTGTGCTGAAAAATAAGAAGCCAAGCCTTATTTCAAAAAGGCTCGAGCGGCAGTGGGTCATCTTTGTGATTTCAAAAATAAAAATAAAATAGTCGTATTTTTGTTCGAAAAAGAGATGATCCTTGCCCTAGAATTTTGTAGAATCCCCGCCTAATTTTCTTACACATATGATTCATGGCAAAGAACGTTGTGGTACTCGGCACTCAATGGGGTGACGAGGGTAAAGGCAAGGTCGTAGACCTACTCACTGATCGCGCAAAATATGTTGTTCGTTACCAAGGCGGACACAATGCAGGTCACACTCTAGTAATCGACGGTGAAAAAACCGTACTTCACTTAATCCCATCAGGCATCCTACGCGATAATGTTACCTGTATTATTGGTAACGGTGTTGTGCTAAGCCCTGACGCACTAATGAAAGAAATGACTATGCTTGAAGAGCGTGGCGTTCCAGTGCGCGAGCGATTAAAGATTAGTGAAGCTTGTCCGCTTATTCTTCCTTATCACATTGCACTAGACGTAGCGCGCGAAAAAGCCCGTGGCGCAAAAGCAATTGGTACAACCGGTCGTGGTATCGGTCCAGCGTATGAAGATAAAGTAGCCCGTCGTGGATTACGCGTTGGCGACTTGTTTAATGCAGAAGACTTCGCAGCAAAGCTGAAAGAAGTGCTAGACGTGCATAACTTCACGCTTACGCAGTACTATGGCGAAGAAGCAGTAGACTTTGACGAAACCTTAAAAGGTGCAATGGAAGTTGCTGACATTCTTAAAGCAATGGTTGTTGATGTAACTGACGAACTAGACAAAGCACACAATGCTGGCTTGCCTATTATGTTTGAAGGTGCACAAGGTACACTTCTAGACATCGATCACGGTACTTATCCTTATGTTACGTCCTCAAACACTACCGTTGGTGGTGTAGCAACGGGTGCTGGCTTTGGCCCACTTAAGCTAGATTACGTACTGGGTATTGTTAAAGCATACACTACGCGTGTAGGCTCAGGTCCTTTCCCTACTGAACTAGAATGTGAAGTAGGCCAACACTTAGGTGTTAAAGGTCACGAGTTTGGCGCGACCACAGGTCGTAAGCGCCGCACGGGTTGGTTCGATGCAGTTGCGATGAAACGCGCAGTACAAATCAACTCTATTACAGGTTTCTGCTTAACTAAGCTTGACGTACTAGACGGTCTTGAAAGCCTTCAAATTTGTGTAGGCTACAAAGATGCAGACGGTAACGTGAAAGACGTTCCACCTATGGCGGCTGACGGTTACGAAAAAGTGACGCCAGTTTATGAAGAAATGCCGGGTTGGACAGACAACACCTTTGGTGTAACTGAGTTTGAAGCGCTTCCACAAGCTGCGAAAAACTACATTAAGCGCCTTGAAGAGCTAACAGGTGTGCCGGTTGATATCGTTTCAACAGGCCCTGACAGAAACGAAACTATCGTTTTACGCAGCCCATACGACGCGTAATAGTTTCACATTAAATATGTTTAAAAGCCCAGTGTTTACTGGGCTTTTTTGTTTGTAATTTTTCGACTTTTTACTTTTATATAATTTTGTTATTGCTTCAACGTTAACTGTTTATACTTCTTAAGTGTAACGTCAGCCACTTGCACCTAAAATACGAGCTCATTAAACATTAATTAACAATTTAGTTGCGTTGTCTTCGAACATCCCTATTAATATAAGATAGTATCAGTTAATTATTGCGCTGCTTTGCCCGACAACAATCTTAAGATGAGCCATAGAATTGTTGCAGTGGGTGTTATGCTATCGGAGCCTTCTTATGCCAAATAGACCTTCTCTTCACGCAGTGGAAACTGGCGTGTGTTTCGTTGACGTTGTTCACAAGCTTAACGACAGTTTCGATACAGGGAAAACCCAGTCCTTGGAGTGGCGTAAAAGCCAGTTAAAGGCATTAGAAACTTTACTGAAAGACAACCAGCACGACATTTTGCAGGCCCTTAAAAATGACCTGGGCAAATGTAAGACCGAAGCCATGGTAGCGGAACAAGGGTTTCTGCTTTCTGATATCAAGCATACGCTTAAGCATTTGGATAAATGGGCAAAGCCACGCAAAGTATCAACGCCCATGGTGGCATGGCCAGGTAAGAGCTTTCGCAAGCCTGAGCCGCTTGGCACTGTGCTTATTATCGGAGCGTGGAATTATCCGCTTCAGTTATTGCTTGCCCCTTATATCGCCGCTATTGCAGCGGGCAATTGTGCGGTATTGAAACCCTCTGAATTGGCTGAAGAAACCTCGTCGCTGGTGGCTAAGCTTATCCCTCAATATATGGATAATTCATGCGTTGCCGTAATAGAAGGCGGTAAAGATGAAGCGACGGCGCTACTTGCTTGCAAATGGGATCATATTTTTTACACCGGTGGTGAAGTGGTGGGCAATATTGTCATGAGCGCCGCGGCCAAACATTTAACGCCAGTAACCCTTGAACTTGGCGGTAAGAGTCCTTGCTTTGTTGATAAAAACACAAACCTTGCTGTAACCGCGCGCCGTTTAGTGTGGGGTAAATGGATGAATGCGGGCCAAACTTGTATTGCGCCTGACTATGTCATTGTTGAAAAGGGCTTTGAGCAAAAGCTTATTGATGCGGTTAAAAAAGAGCTGAAAAAGCAATACGGCAAAGCACCTTTATCGTCACGAGATTACGGCAATATCGTTAATCATCGTCACTTAAAGCGTCTTGAAAGTTATCTTGAAAACGTCAATGTGGTGTATGGAGGCGAGCTAGATGAATCTCGTCCAGCAATGGCGCCTACCCTTGTACTGGAGCCACCGCTAGATAGCCCGCTAATGAAAGAAGAGATCTTCGGCCCTATTCTACCTATTATCACTGTCGACAACATGGAGGCGGGCATTAAGTTTGTGAACAGCAGGCCTAAGCCACTCGCACTTTATGCATTTAGTGATAAGGACGATGTGCTTGATAATATTATCAGCAAAACCAGTTCAGGCAGTGTGTGTACTAACGACACTATGCTGTTTATGACTAACCCTGAGTTGCCGTTTGGTGGCGTAGGAAATAGCGGCATGGGTAGCTATCATGGCCAAGCAGGTTTTGATACATTCAGCCATATTAAAACGGTAATGAAACGTTCATTCGCCCTCGACGTGTTCTTCCGTTATGCGCCGTTTTCTAAGTTTAAGCTGTCGTTGCTTAAGAAGTTTTTATAACAGGAGTTTCCATGGTTCAACCTTTTCATCTTGCCATTCCGGTCACTAATTTAACCGACGCAGAAGCGTTCTACGGTGAGTTGTTGGGTTGTGAAAAGGGCCGCAGTGATACCCAGTGGATAGATTGGAACTTCTTCGGCCATCAATTAGTGACCCATTGTGTAGAGGCTATGCCGTCGCCACCTTCACATAACGGGGTAGACGATCATGCTGTGCCGGTGCCACACTTTGGCGTTGTGCTCACCATGGACGATTGGCAAGCACTGGCAAGTAAATTAGAGGCTGCCGATACCGAGTTTGTTATCGCACCTTACATTCGTTTTAAAGGTAAGCCGGGTGAACAAGCCACCATGTTTTTCAAAGACCCTTTCGGCAACGCGTTAGAGTTCAAAGCGTTCGCCGATATTTCTCAGCTTTTCGCTTCATAATAATGGGGGCAGTTGCTCTTTGCCGTACATCAAAGAGCTGCCTGATACTAGGCTAGCGCTTCTTCTTTTTTGGTTTGAAGCGCTTATATAAAAGCGCAACACCTGTAAGGGTGAACAAAAAGGCGCTGCCCGAAAAAGCAATTAACCACGGCGTGTTAAAGTTACTTCTGTCCTTGTAATCCATTATGTGCAACATCCACATAAAATCAAACAGCCGCCATGTGTCGGTACGTACGCGCAGAACACTGCCAGTGTTTGGGTCGATATAAAACCGCGAATTTAGGTCGTCATCGAAGTTTACCTGCCATAATGGCGCAGACAGGTTTTGCACTTCTTGAGGTAACACGCTTAATTGCTGGGTCTCACCAATATCGCCAGTACCTGCGTATTGCCCTTTTGCTGCTTTACGAATAGCGCTTTCTTGCATGGTTTGCAAAGCTTCACCTGTTAATGCGCTGTAGCGATAGGCAATGTTGTCATCCACGACATGATAAACAGGAATAGCATGAAGGGTGTTTGGGTCAGCATGGCCTACTTCATTTATACGATGAGTAAGTGAAAGAACGGCAGCGCTACTGTGGTGGCGCAAAATGTCTGAAGGGGTAACCGTAACGTTGTGCCACGACGTAGTGACGGCGTGTTTTAAGTGGTTGCCTCTTACTTCATCGATAGGTAACCACGCCATAACCAAGCCGCTTAAAAACCATAGGCCTATTTGTACAAATAGTATTAAGCCTAGGTAGTTGTGCGCCTTGCGCATAAATTTCATCATCAGGTTTTTTGGTTTTATTATCAAAAGGCTATAACATCAGAAAACAATAACCGAGTAAACCGAAGAAGAGGGTGGTTTTGAATAAAGCATTAGTGCTGGTAGACGTACAAAATGTGTATTACACCTGCCGTCAGGCGTACAAACGTAACTTTAATTACAACCAGTTTTGGCGTGAACTTACCTACAATTTAGACATAGCACATGCTTTTGCATACGCCATAGACAGGGGTGACAGCAAGCAACGTGAATTTCAAAACATTCTTCGTGCTATTGGGTTTGAAGTAAAGTTAAAGCCTTTCATTCAACGTGCTGACGGCTCGGCGAAAGGTGATTGGGATGTAGGTATAACAGTAGATGCACTTGAACACGCCGACGATGTTGATGAGATCATTTTGGTGTCGGGCGACGGCGATTTCGATATTCTTGTAAACGCCCTTAAAGCAAAAGGGAAAACCGTAACGGTGTACGGTGTTCCTGCATTAACGGCTGAAAGTATTCAAAAAGTGGCGTCTAAGTACGTGCCTATCGACGCCACGCTGTTGTTGTAGTTTTCAGCTTGTACTTTGTTCAAGGCTGAACTAATTACGCTGAGCTCTCAAAGCTACACTAGTGGAGCTCAGCTAATGTGGCTCAGCTAACAGCCCTGTGCTGATAAGGCTGTACTAATATGGTTGTACTAGGCTCTTACCTCGTCCGCTTTTTTCAGATGCGGCTTCTACACCCTCTTTAGTACGCTTAATTAAATGCACATCACCAAAGCGACGGTTATCTATGGTATAGCCCATTGCTTTAAGCTCATTTACCGTTGCCTCTGTAAACCCGTCGTGCATACGAATGGTGTCTTTGGGCAATAGCTGGTGATGAAAACGTGGTGAGTTCACGGCTTCTTCAGCGCTCATATCGTAAAGCAGGGCATTCAATAGCGACAGAGTTACTGACGAAATAATGGTAGTGCCGCCAGGAGAGCCTGTTACCAGAACCACTTGGTCGTCTTTAGTGACCAGCGTTGGCGTCATAGACGACAGCATGCGCTTGTAAGGTTCAATAGCATTCGCCTCACCACCCACTGCGCCGAAGAAGTTAGGCACGCCAGGCTTAGCACTAAAATCATCCATTTCATCATTCAACAAAAAGCCAGCACCAGTCACAACAACACCGCTACCAAAAGTGAGGTTGATGGTCGTTGTATTGGCAACCGCGTTACCCCATCTGTCCATAATAGAGAAGTGTGTTGTATCTTCGCTTTCTTTTAAACCAGGCTTAACGCTTGGGGTATCAGAAATACTGGTAGGCTGAATATCTGCTGCGCGTTGAGCAATATAGTTAGCGTCAGTGAGCGCTTTTACCGGAACACTAACAAAATCAGGATCGCCCATGTATTCAGCGCGATCGGCAAACACGCGCTTACCAATTTCTGACATAACGTGAATGTATTCAGTACTGTTTTGCGCTGGCAAATCGTGCGTTGCGTCATAGGCTTCTAGCATGCCGATCCACTGGGCAACGGCAACACCACCAGAACTTGGAGGAGGTGCGGTCACCAGCTCATAACCTTGCCAGTTTAGGTGAAGAGGTTTGCGCCACACTGCTTTGTAAGCCAGTAAGTCTTCATAGGTAATAAGGCCGCCGTTTTGCTGCATAAAATCAACAATATGCTTTGCTACATCGCCTTTATAAAAGCCATCCTTTCCCTGTTGCTGAATAGCTTTAAGCGTTTTCGCTAGCTCTGGCTGTTTGAAGGTAGTGCCTGCTTTAGCGTGTGCAAAATACTCGCTAAAGTTGTTATTGATAGAAGCTTCTTTGGTACGCTCAATATAGTGATCAATGTTATTGGCCAGCTTCTCGTGAACCACAAAACCTTGCTCGGCTAAATCAACGGCTGGTGCGAGTAGACGCTCCCAATCCAATGTGCCGTATTTTTTGTGCGCGGCCCACATACCAGCAACGGTACCAGGAATGCCAGACGCTTTAGCCCCAAACAAAGACTCGTACGGTTTTACGTCACCTTGCTCGTCAAGATACATATCGCGATGCGCATTTTCAGGTGCCATTTCACGGTAATCTAAAAAGTCGGTGCTATCTTCAAACTTTATTGTCATAAAGCCGCCACCGCCTACGTTGCCCGCCTCAGGTAGAGTAACAGCCAAGACAAACTGTGCCGTAATAGCAGCATCAATTGCGTTACCACCTTCTTGGAGTACCTGCATTGCAGCATCGGCACTGTAGCTGTCAGGCATGGCAACGGCCTGTTGGCTAAGCCCTACTGTATTGTTGCTAGCACTATCAACAGGGGGATTTGGCGCATGGGAACACGCTGCCACTACTGAAATAAATGCCACTATTACCGAGATAAACCCGATGTTAGCTATCCGCTTTTTCATTACAAACTCCTTGTTACAGACATTGCTAAACCTTTGCGATTAGCAACTGACTTCCAGCAAACTTTAATCAACGGCATTAACCAAGCATGACCAAGCTTGCTACAAAATAGGCAATAAGCGTAAGTGCGCCCGCAAATAGTGCGTAGGGAAACTGAGTTTTAACGTGCGTTAATACGTCAGTACCTGCTGCTAGCGAAGATACGGCAGTAGTGTCGGAAATAGGTGAACAGTGATCACCAAATATGCCGCCCCCCAAAATAGCGCCAATGACCAGTGAAGGGGGTAACCCTAAACTTTGAATCAGCGGCACACCAATAGGAATTAGGATGGCGAATGTGCCCCATGACGTGCCTGTGGTAAACGACATGATCGCTCCGGCAATAAATAGCATGGGAACAATAAGCACTAAAGGAAGATACTCTCCCACTATGCCCGCAACAAACACGCCTGTTCCAAGCACCTTAAGGCTATTGCCTAAGGTTAACGACAGTAACACTATGGTTACTAGAGGAAGTAGTTCACCCATCCCTTTAAAACCAATTTCTACCGCTTCCTTGTGGGTAAAACGTTTGTGGATTAAGAGCTGGCCATAGGCAATGGCAGTGGCTAAAGCAGTAGCGTAAAGTACAGATTTGCTCCCGCTGCCTTCAGACAATACCCCATTACCTGTCCAGAACATGAAGCCAACCATGCTTAATACCATTATTATTAGCGGTACCAACATAAAACGTGCCTTGGTGGCAGGTTCCGTAGTTTGGTTAACCTCTACATGCGTGAGTGCTTTTTCTTCCTCAGCCATGGGGCCGTGCACTTTGTCAGCGGAAATAGTGTAGGCCACAATAAGTAAGGTGAAGATAGCGTAAAAGTTAAAAAATACGCTGCCCCATAAAATTGAGGCTGACGAAGCTGGTAGCTCGTATGCATCGAGCAGGCTGAGTATAAATGCCCCCCAGCCGTTCAATAAAATCAAAATGCAAACGGGCGCGCTGGTGGAGTCGATGATGTAGGCTAAGCGCGCGCGGCTCATGCCGAAACGGTCAAACAGACCTCGGGCGAATATGCCGGCAGTGAGCACACTTAAGTTTGATTCTATGAATACAGCGATGCCAGTGAACATGGTCAAGCCGCCAACTTGTTTGCGACTCTTCGCTACCCCTTTGTTTACTAGAAAGTTGACCGTTGCCGTTACTCCGCCAGAGTCACGTATAAATGCGAGCAACGCGCCCACTAGTACAGAGAAAATAAGCACCCGTGTATTGCCCGGACTCGCGGCGGTATCAACCACGCGCTCTATGGCATTAATGGGCGCCATATAGCTGCTAGCGATATCAGCATTTACCAAAATTAACGCTTCCGCGCACAAAACAGCCAGCGCTAATGCGAGTATGACTTCTTTTTTCCAAAAGACGACGGCAATAGCCACAAGAGGGGGGATGACTGACATCCAATCCATACTTCTTTCCAAACTTAAATTTATGTGTGCCTAGGACTTGTTGAGCTTTGATAAGTTACTACGCTCTACTTGCCCTATAGGTATGTCTATTTGCGTAAGAGAATGTGTGATTGCAGTTCAAAGTTGGCGAACATGCTTCTCTCATTTATGCTAGCGTACCGTATTGTGCTTCGTGTTACCAAGGATTAGATAAACATTGTTATTCCAGCAAGTTATTTGTAAAAAACGTGCTTCATTGATGGGCCTTAGCGCTATCTTGTCACGCATACTCATTTTATTAAGTGCTTCACTGTTTACTGCTAGCGCAACCGCTCAATCTGAAAGTGCTAACGCTTCGAATAATCCTAAGCCCAGCGCTGACGCCGAAACAATTCGCGCTGTAAAAAACATGCTCGGGCAAAAAATCATTTTGGATTTTCGCTATTTCTGTGAAGACAATACGCCGTCTTCGCGCTGCCGTACGCCCATGACCGTAATTCCACTGTCACTTTTAAATGTGCTTAGTACGCACAACATCGGCGGTGTTATTTTGTTTTCAGAGAACATTCAAAATACCGAGCAGTTAATTACGCTCAATTACACCATGCAGCAGCATATGGTAAAAGCAGGTCGTCAGCCGTTGTTTATTGCTGTCGATCAAGAAGGGGGCAGAGTAGCAAGGTTGCCTTCAGACATGCTCTCGCCGTTTGCGGGTAACATGGCCATTGGCGCCACTTTTCATCAGCGAGGCAGCGCATTTGCGCAAAGTGTGGCATCGCATATTGGCCAAACGCTTTTACCGCTGGGAATAAACACCAATTTTGCGCCGTCGGTTGATGTAAATAGCGAGCCGAAGAACCCCGTTATTAACGTACGCAGCTTTTCGGAAAATCCAGAGCAGGTAGCCGCACTAGGGCAGACATTTGTCAGTGCTATGCAAAGTACAGGTGTAATGAGCGCTATCAAACATTTTCCAGGCCATGGTGATACCCATGTAGATAGCCACAGTGGCCTGCCGCAAGTAACGCATAGCAAAGCGCAAGCTATGGCGGGTGACATCCTTCCTTTTGCGAATATCATTAATAGTGCAACGCCTCCTGCAATGGTAATGAGTGCACACATTCAGTACCCGTCTTTAGACGATACGACAATTATTGATAAGCATGGTAAGTCACAAATAGTTCCTGCTACTTTGTCGAAGAAGATACTAAGCAATTTGCTTCGCAACCAATTAGGATATCAAGGCCTTATCGTTACTGACGCGTTAGACATGGCAGGTATTACTCAGTTTTTCTCCCATGAAGAAGCATTAGTCAGTGCTTTCAGCGCAGGTGCTGATATTGCGCTTATGCCGTTCACCATAAGAAACCAAGACGACATAAAAAAGTTCGCGTTACTTTTGGATAATGCAGCAAATCGAATGTCGGAAAGCGCTTTCTTGAAAGCGTCTCATAATCGTATTATTAAGGCAAAACAGCGCTTTGCTTTGCAAAGTTTTATTTCCAAGCCCATGTCATGGTGGCTCAATGAAGCGAAAGAAAATGCTTCAATGAATAACCCTAACAGTTTGAAAAACAGAGGAATTCAAATTGAGAAAGCGCTTTCTAAATCGTCAGTTTCTGTACTCTTCGGGAAGGATGAGTTGCCAATAATTTCAAATCGCTGGTTGGCGCTTATGCCAGACGCAGCAAGATGTTTAGCATTTGAAGCCGCGCTTACACGCGCACGTTCCAACTTCAACAATAAGACTCTGGAGTTTGCGTGTTTGCCGTTAACTGCGTTACCTAAAACCCAATTAGCAATGAATCTACTAAAACAAGCTGACGTGCTGGTGGTTGGTAATATTAGTCCGCTACATGCTAACTATGAATTAGGAGGAGTCGATTTACCTGAGCATGTGAAACGACGCGCAAGCGAGACTGAGGTGATGGCATTTAGCAAAAAAATAATGGTTGCTGCGAAAGCACAGAATAAAACCGTGGTCTTTGCTCCACTGCGCATGCCATATAAAGCGCATGACGTGAAAGAGCTAGCCGATGTTGCTATTGCTACATTTAGTTATGCGGTGAACATTAGACAGCAAAGTGATAAAGAAAATCAGCACGTTACGAGCTATAGTCTTAATGCTTTGGTTGATGTAATACTTGGTAGCGCGCTCGCTGAGGGACGTTCACCTGTTTCGTTGAAATAGGTGGCCACGCGAAAGCAGAGACCAAGACCAAAGATATTGCCCATTTAAGTGCGAACAAAGAGCCATTTCAAAAGCCATTTCAAAAGGAAGTATCGTGAATACAACAAATACATCAGGTGCTACGCAAACTTCATTAGTCGATACGGTATTAAGTGCGTTGTTCCCTTTTGTTCCGCTTCTTGTCGCTATTGTATTGGTAATAAGTGCGCTCATCGCACTGCACTACCTTCTGCTAGCCAAGCAGAGCCATCTTACTAGTGAGCAGAAGTTACCTCGCCAAGTTGGAATGTTGGTACTTACTATCATTGGCGCTGTTGTAATTGCAATGACGCTCCCTGTAAGTGAGAGTACTAGAAATCAGGTTATTGCACTTATCGGCGTACTTATATCAGGTGTGATTGCCTTTTCTTCTACCACCATGGTAGGGAATTTGATGGCGGGGATCGTACTTCGTGTAAATCGTCCGTTTAAAGTGGGTGACTTTATCAAGGTAGAAGGCTACAGCGGTCGCGTTACCGAAATGGGCTTGCTCGATGTGGAAATTCAGACTGAGAGCAGAGAGCTTATTGCCTTTGCCAATACGCTGATGGTGAATTCGCCCGTTTCTGTGACCAGAGCGTCTGGCGCAATTGTTAGTGTGGATATCAGCTTAGGTTACGATATTCATCACAGCATTATTGAAAAGCACTTACTTGTTGCAGCTGAAAATGCTCAGCTGTTAGAGCCATTTGTACAAGTAGTTGGGTTAGGCGACTTTTCAGTAAGTTATCGCATTTCAGGTCTACTAACCGAAGTAAAGAGTTTGCTGAGCGCGCGTTCAAGACTTCACAAAGCCGTACTCGACGCTTTGCATAATGCCGATATTGAAATTGTTTCTCCTAGCTTTATGAATCAACGCCCCCAACCTGACGGCTTGAAAATGATAGCTAAATCGCCTGGACACACTAAACAAGAAGAAGCATCTCCTGAAGACGTTATTTTTGACAAAGCTGAAGAGGCCGAGCAAAAAGAAAAAAGTAAAGAAACGCTGATGCAGACGATCGCCGATATTGATGCAAAAATCGCTGAGAGTGACGGCGAAAACAGAGATGAGCTTAAACATCAAAAAGCCACCGCTGAAGCTCAGCTCGCAGCTTTGGTAAAAACAAAAAATGAAGAAGGTTAGTTTTTACTAACTTTTTTAGCTTCCATTAAATCTGGGGCTATGCGGGTGTGAGTATTTACTTACATATTATGTGGTAAGTTTAGTATCGCTAACACTTCCTCCACATTTGCCTTGATATGATACCTCAAATTCTCAAAGCTAAAGGTGTTTATCTGTCGATCAATCCGTGTCGTCGTAAAGCAAATAGGCCTTTCGTCTTTCTCTAAATTTATTTAAATCTTTCTGCCAACTTTGGCGAATTTCTGTAGGCGTTTTGCCAGTCTGAATTTGAATTCGTAGTGCATCAGTGCCCGCTAATTTGTCGAAGAAATCTGGGCGAGTAAAGAAGGTTTCTTCAGAGGCATTACTGGCGCTGATCATCTTGTTATATTCAGAAAAACGAAAATAGGCATCTATCAATGTAGCGATATCTAAGCCACTAATTGGTGAGCGCTTGTGAGTTGTTTGCTTAGAGTCAGAGCCTTCAAAGATCGTTGGATCAGCATAAGAAAAGACATGTGCACTTAGCAGAGTATTTTCATGTTTAGGGTGGGGCGCTGCGCTATTTGCATTTACCGGTATCTCGGTTTTACCAAATTCAACAAACGGGTGGCCAATAAGTTGGAAGGGAAAGTCAGTGCCGCGACCTATACTCACGTCGGTGCCCTCAAAAAAGCACAGTGTTGGGTAAAGGCGTATCGATAAATCGTTTGGCAGATTAGGGCTAGGGGCTACGGGCAATGAATAATGTGCAGTGCGTTGATAATCCTGCACTGGGACAACGGTAAGCTTAGCGTTGTCATAACTGCTCACGTCAATATCTAACCACTGTTCCCCCACAATCATTTGAGCAAGTTCGCCCAAGGTCATACCGTGTAAGACGGGAATAGGATGCATGCCAATGAACGACGAAAATTCAGATTGAAGTACTGGGCCGTCAACATAACGGCCGTTAGGATTTGGCCTATCTAACACGATAACGTCGATATTACGCGCAAAGGCCGCCTCCAACACATAGTGCAAGGTGCTTAAATAGGTATAAAAGCGTACGCCTACATCCTGAATATCGAAAACAATCACATCGATGCCATCCAACATGTCGGGGGTAGGCTTTTTGGTTGCGCCGTAAAGGGAGTGAATAGGTATACCGGTTTTAGCATCAATATTGCTATCTACTTTTTCGCCGGCGCCTTTGTCTCCTCTAAATCCGTGCTCCGGCGACATAATACTTACAACATTAACACTGCGTTGAAGAAGGGCATCAAGCAGGTGCTGATTGCGCTGGCTTCTCTTTATCTTATTTTTTTGTGCAGCCAAGCTGTTGCTCGATTCGCGCTCTTCAGGCTCAACCGTGCTAGAAGGCAATGCGCTGTGGCTCGAAACCAACGCGCTTTGGTTTACCACCAAACTAACCCGTTTACCTGCTAGCAAGGGCAGGTATTTCGAATAGCGTTCAGCGCCTACAGTAAACGGCTTAGTGCTTGATACAGGCTGCTTTTCTATTAGTGTAGGATGCTTCGCGTTGCCACCTGTATCACTTGTATATACATGTGTAGATAAGCTTTGCTGTGCACAGCCGTTAAGCGATAAGCTAATTAGTGCTGAAGATAGTATTGCAATGAATGCGCTCGACGTTAGGCGTCTAAAAACCTTGTTCAATGTGACCGAAGTTAAAACTTTCATAGCATTAGGCTACCGTGGTTATTCGCTTTTATTCACGGCGGAACGTAAATACCCACCGCTAGCATCTAATTGAGCGGCGGCCTGCTCGGCAGATTGCCCCGTTAATACCATTAAAATAGCAACTTTAGCTTTGTTGTTACACGCACTAAGCGCTGCTAAAGCAGCATTTTCACTGCAGTCCGTAGCCTGCATAACAATGCGAAGCGCACGGGCTTTTAGTTTTTCGTTAGTGGCATTCACATCTACCATTAAGTTTTGATAGGTTTTCCCCAGCTTAATCATTGTGCTGGTGCTAATCATATTAAGAATTAGCTTTTGCGCCGTACCCGACTTCATGCGCGTACTGCCAGTAAGTGCCTCAGGACCAACAACTGGGCATATAGCTACATCAGCATGGGTAAAAATAGCGGCGTTAGGGCTACATGCAATAGCGCCAGTAAAGCAGCCAAGCGAACGGGCATATTCCAGTGCGCCACTTACATAGGGTGTACGACCGCTTGCCGAAATACCAATAACGGTATCGTTGTGGTTTAAGGACAGCGCTACAAGATCAGCACGCCCCGCGTCGACGTCATCTTCTGCACCTTCTACGGCGTGCTGAATGGCTTTTTCACCGCCAGCTATCACGCCAACAACCAGTTCATCAGGCACGCTAAACGTGGGGCGGCACTCTACCGCATCAAGTATGCCCAGCCTGCCGCTGGTCCCCGCGCCTATATAAATAAGCCTGCCACCATTTTTAATGCTAATGGTTGCAGCATCCACCGCTTTTCCAATTTGCGGAATTTGCGAGGTAACTGCGTTTGCCACTTTCGCGTCTTCGTTGTTAATGCGGGCAAGAATGCCTTCCGTGCTTAGCGTGTCTATATCGAGGGTGTCTGGGTTTCTGCCTTCGGACACAATTTTATTCAGTGACTGGGCTAATTCGTTAACGGTGGGTTTATTACCTGCCGCTTCATTGTCAGTACTGACTGTATTTTTAATACTGGCGTTGGCGGATGATTCTGAAGTAGAAGAATTGTGCGAAGACATTAAAAACCTTGGGGCAACGAAATTGTGATAATGAGCTAGCGCAAAGCATAACGGTATTTTATGCCATAAGAAACCTTGCGTTAGATGGTACGTTTTTCATTATTAATCCTGCGCAGCTAATACGTTTCTCGTGGTACACTTTGGCTTTCGATATTCTTTCTCATTAAACATTTAAGGAACGTGTTTTTCTGTGAGCCGACAAACGCAAGCTATCATTCATGCTGATGCCCTTTTACATAATTTTAAAGCCCTTGCTGCTTTAGCGCCCTCAAGTCAGTCTATGGCGGTAGTAAAGGCCGACGCTTATGGTCATGGAGCTGTAAATGTAGCGCGCATTCTTCAGCATGTTTCTTCGCGTTTTGCCGTAGCAATAATTGAAGAAGCCATTGCGCTTCGCGACGCGGGAATTTCTGCGCCTATTGTGGTGTTAGAAGGGGCACATCAGGCAAAAGAGTGCCAAATGGCTTTTCAGCATAACTGTATATTAGTTATGCACTGTGAAGAACAGCTTACGTGGTTAGAAAGCTGCCCCGAACAGCAGCGCCCGCATATTTGGCTTAAAGTGGATAGCGGAATGCACCGGTTGGGATTTGCCCTTTCCGATATCGAAGGGATTACTGCTAAGTACAATCATTTACTTAGCGAGCAAACGGTTATTGCTACGCACTTTGCGTGCGCTGACGATGTAGATAATAACTTTACCAACACGCAAATCGATGCGTTCAATCAAGTAGCGAGTAAATTGGACTTGCCAACCAGCGTGGCTAACTCTCCCGCCACGGTAAACTGGCCTGCAAGTCGAAATGCTTGGAACCGTTTAGGTGTGGGGGTTTATGGCGGTGCCGTTTCTACCTCACAAAATCTCGACATTGAAATCTACCCTGCCATGACACTTCGCTCCAGTGTATTGGCGGTACGAACCATACCGGCAGGCGAGGGAATTGGTTATGGTCAAACCTGGGTAGCAAGTAAGCCCAGCAAAATTGCAACCGTTGGCATTGGTTATGCCGATGGCTATCCAAGACACTGCAAAAACGGTACGCCGGTAATGATTAGAGGTAAACGCGCCTATTTAGCTGGCCGCGTTTCTATGGACATGATCACAATCGATGTAACTCATATCGACAACGTCGCGGTGGGCGATGAAGTTGAACTCTGGGGGCAGAATGTGCCAATTCAGGAAGTTGCGGCTAATGCTGACACTATCGACTACGAATTAATGACCCGCGTTTCTCAACGGGTGCCGCGCATTGTAAAATACCTTTAACTTTCAAAGCAGTGCCAATTTGGC
>Ga0208571_1000344_pt1 | contig 17654 bp, 17 predicted proteins | sample DeeseametaMP0103_FD_184223 | JGI IMG/M metagenome (GOLD analysis project Ga0208571, IMG submission 184223) | Marine microbial communities from the Deep Atlantic Ocean - MP0103 (SPAdes) | ecosystem: Environmental > Aquatic > Marine > Oceanic | place: Atlantic Ocean | collected 2010-12-22
GTTGATGTTCTTCATTTGTGTAGGTATCGCGGTTGTAGTTTTTGGCGTGATGTTCGCCTCAATGTATCTACATAGAAAGTCCCGTGGCGCCAAGCCAGCTAATTTTCACGAAAACGTGAAGGTCGAAATTGCTTGGACCGTTATTCCTTTCCTTATTCTTATTTTCATGGCGGTACCCGCAGCGAATACTCTAATTGCTATGGAAGACACGTCTGAGCCTGACATGACGGTGTTAGTAACAGGCTCTCAATGGAAATGGCATTACAAGTACATGGATAGCGATGTAGAGTTTTATTCTTTACTCGCCACTCAGCGCGAGCAAATAGAAAACAAATTTCAGAAAACAGATAACTACCTGCTGGAAGTTGACCGTCCCTTGGTTATTCCTACTGGGAAAAAAGTACGCTTTCTTATTACCTCTGACGACGTTATCCACTCTTGGTGGGTTCCTGACTTTGCCGTGAAAAAAGATGCCAACCCCGGCTTTATTAACGAGTCTTGGGCCAAGGTGAATGAGCCGGGTATTTATCGCGGACAGTGCGCGGAGCTTTGTGGTAAAGACCATGGCTATATGCCGGTTGTGGTAATTGCTAAAGAACCCGCCGAGTTTGAAAAGTGGATGGGCGAACAAGAAGAGATTGCTCGTAAAGCAAAAGAAGAAGAGCAGCGTCTACTTTCTATGAATATGTCTATGGATGAACTGATGAAAGAGGGCGAGCGAGTATACAACGCAACGTGCGCTGCTTGCCATATGCCAAATGGTGAAGGTTTACCTGGCGTGTTCCCGGCATTAAAAGGCAGCAAGATGGCACTAGAAGATCAGCAAGGTCACATTGACATCGTGCTGCATGGAAAGTCAGGAACAGCCATGCAAGCGTTTGGAAAAATGCTAAGTCTTAAGGAAATTGCCGCCGTAGTCACTTACGAGCGAAATGCCTGGGGCAATAAAACTGGCGATATGGTTCAAGCCAAAGATGTCAACGCAGTGGCAAACGGAAACTAGGAGCAGACAATGAGCAAAGCAACTGAAGTTATTTCGCCAGATACCTCTGCGCCTCACAGTGGTCAAGTAAATGACGGTCACCTACATGATGACCATGAACACCACGATCATATTCCTAAAGGGATAACGCGTTGGTTGTTTACCACTAACCACAAAGACATAGGCACACTTTACCTGTGGTTTGCCTTTATTATGTTTTTAGTTGGTGGTGCGATGGCCATGGTGATCCGCGCTGAACTATTCCAACCCGGTCTACAAATTGTAGAGCCAAACTTCTTTAACCAAATGACTACGGTACACGGGCTTATCATGGTATTTGGTGCAGTAATGCCAGCCTTTACTGGGCTCGCAAACTGGCTTATTCCCATGATGATCGGCGCCCCTGACATGGCGTTACCGCGCATGAATAACTGGAGCTTCTGGATTTTACCAGGTGCCTTTCTCATTCTATTGAGCTCGCTCTTTATGGAAGGCGGGGGCCCTGCTTTTGGATGGACTTTCTACGCGCCCCTTTCAACGACTTACAGTGGCGATTCGACAGCGTTGTTTGTGTTCTCTGTTCACATCATGGGTATTTCATCCATTATGGGTGCGATTAACGTGATTGTGACCATCTTTAATATGCGTGCGCCAGGCATGACCTGGATGAAAATGCCGCTGTTTGTATGGACGTGGCTTATCACGGCATTCTTGCTGATTGCGGTAATGCCAGTGCTCGCCGGTGCGGTTACCATGGTGTTAACTGATAAGTTCTTTGGCACGAGCTTTTTTGATGCTGCTGGTGGCGGCGACCCGGTTATGTTCCAGCATATTTTCTGGTTCTTCGGGCACCCTGAAGTGTACATTATGATCTTGCCCGCTTTCGGCATTATCTCGCAAATTGTTCCTACCTTCTCTCGAAAGCAGCTGTTTGGATACGCGTCTATGGTTTACGCCACGGCGTCGATTGCGCTGCTCTCTTTTGTTGTGTGGGCTCACCATATGTTCACCACGGGCATGCCGGTGTACATGGAAATGTTTTTCATGTTTGCCACCATGCTTATCTCGGTGCCTACTGGTGTAAAAGTGTTTAACTGGGTAGCGACCATGTGGCGCGGCTCACTGAGCTTCGAAATGCCAATGATGTTCGCTATTGCCTTTATTGTGCTGTTCACCATTGGTGGGTTGTCAGGGCTAATGTTGGCGATCACGCCCGTGGACTTCCAATATCACGACACTTACTTCGTTGTAGCCCATTTCCACTATGTACTGGTAACTGGCGCGGTCTTTTCCATCATGGCTGCGGTGTATTACTGGTTGCCTAAATGGACGGGAAAAATGTATGACACAACCTTAGCTAAATGGCATTTCTGGTGCTCATTGGTATCGGTCAATGTGTTGTTCTTCCCTATGCACTTTGTGGGTTTGGCTGGTATGCCACGCCGTATTCCTGACTATGCATTGCAGTTCGCTGATTTTAATAAATGGATAAGCCTGGGTGGTTTTGCATTCGGTTTATCTCAGCTCATCTTTCTTGCCCTGCTTATCAAGGCATGCAAAAAGCAAGGTGAGCCGGTATCAGCGCAAGTTTGGGACGGCGCAGAAGGATTGGAATGGGAAATTCCATCACCCGCTCCTTATCACACGTTTGAAACGCCACCTGTCGTTAAGTAACGGTAGGTGGAGTTGTGAATAGGTCATTCCTTTCAACCGGCAAAAGCCGATGGGAATGACATTCACACATTGCAGGTGGTGAGGGAGATAAACGACTAAACAAGCGTTTACCAACCTTCATCTATGGATTTACCCGGAGGTCACGTGATGTCACAGCAAAGCGCAAACAACAAGATGGTTATTAAACTTGTTGCTATTGTCATTGGCATGTTTGGCTTCGGCTTTGCCCTTGTTCCCTTGTACGACGTATTTTGCGACGTTACGGGAATTAACGGAAAAACCGAAGGCACGGCTGCGGTTTATCAATCGGTTGAGATTGATGAGTCGCGAGAAGTGACCGTCGAGTTTATTACTCGCACAAATACCGGTATGCCCTGGGAGTTTCGTGCTGAAACCAAGCGCGTGAAAGTGCACCCTGGCGAACTTAATACGGTATCGTTTTATGTGAGAAACCCTGCATCAAGCAATATCGTAGCTCAGGCCATTCCCTCTGTATCCCCCGGAACGGCAGCACTGTACCTGAACAAGACTGAATGCTTCTGCTTCAATCAGCAGCCATTAGATGCGGGTAGTGAAGCCTATATGCCCATGCAGTTTTATGTAGACCCTCAGCTACCTGAAGAAATTACGTTTTTTACCTTGCAGTACACACTCTATGACGTCACAGCGCGAGCCAGTGACCTAACGACAACACCGAATCCCTTTATGGCTTCAACACCATCAAATGGCGAATAGGCCGAAGGGGTAAGGAGAAGAAAATGCAACCCGAAGTACAGAATCACGAATACCAAAAATATTATGTACCCGCACAAAGTCCATGGCCCATCGTAGGGGCCGTTGCTCTATTTCTTATCGCCGTAGGTGCGGGCAATTATGTGGTGCAAGCAACCAAAGGTGAAACAGGCTATGGCGGTCATATCCTTTTAGCGGGGATAGCAGTATTGCTCGTTATGCTTGTAGGTTGGTTTAAAAATCAAATAGATGAATCTATGGCAGGGCTTTACAGCGATCAGCTGGGGCGTTCATATCGACAAGGTATGAGCTGGTTTATCTTTTCAGAGGTGATGTTTTTCGCTGCGTTTTTCGGCGCCCTCTACTACGCGAGATTTATTTCCGTTCCGTGGCTGGGCGGCGCATCGAATAACGCTATGACCAATGAGGTCTTATGGCCGACCTTTGAGGCCATGTGGCCGCTGGTGTCAACGCCAGGCGGCACTACCACACAGGAAATGAGTGCTGCGGGGTTGCCCACAATCAACACGGTTATCTTGCTTATCTCATCTATTACACTGCACTTCGCTCATGTGGGACTAGAGCAAAACAAACGCAAACAGCTAACCCTAATGCTGGGTATCACTATCTTACTTGGATGTGGGTTCTTGTTCCTACAGGTAGAAGAGTACATACATGCGTATCGCGACTTGGGGCTTACGCTTCAGTCAGGCATTTACGGCAACACCTTCTTTATGCTCACAGGGTTTCACGGCATGCATGTGACCCTTGGCACCATCATTCTAATTGTACTGTTTTTTAGGGTCTTGAAAGGGCATTTCACGCCTGAAAACCACTTCGCGTTTCAGGCGGGGAGCTGGTACTGGCACTTTGTAGATGTAGTGTGGGTCATGCTCTACATCTTTGTTTACGTACTTTAAAAGGAATCCCCAAACTCAGTAAGGCCTTGGGTTTGGGGTAATTAAACCGGTACCAATAGCGATAAGAATAATAATAACAATGACGGCAGAAGTGAGCACGCGTCGACCAATGTACTTACTCATAGGGCCCTTAGACGTGTCATTTTTCATCATGATTCGCATCGCCATGAACAAATTCACAATCATGTACAGCACCAACGCAACAAGGACTATTTTTATCAACATATTCACCTCTGTTTTTATTCTAATTTTGCATGGTGCGAAATAATCATGTTTTCTCGCACTCGCCACGTTATTCCTTGGTTACTCACGGGCTTTAGTGTGGCGATTATGTGCGGTTTAGGGTACTGGCAACTTGATCGCATGGTCCAAAAGCAACAACGTTTAGCTAGCATAGCGCAAAAGCAAAGTAATGGAACCTTGAGTTTAGAAGAGGCGTTGTCTCATGATGATCCTCGGGATATTACCGTATCGTTCAGCGGCGCAATAGACGCTAACCATGTGTTGCTATTAGATAATCAGATTCACAATCAGCGGGTGGGTTTCGATGTCATCGTACCGGTAAATACCAATGTCGGGTGGCTCTTGGTTAACTTTGGCTGGGTGCCTGCGCCAGACTTAACGCGCACGCTACCGGATATAAGTTTTACAAGCCAAACGCGCGAATTAATCGGCGTGCTTAGCGTGCCGGGTAACAACCCCTTAGTGAAAGAAACCAACATGGCTTTGTCGCAAAGCCCCGCGCTGGTACAACATATAGAATTCCCTGCACTAAGCAACGCCTTAGAGCGCAAACTTTTACCCTTTATTCTTCACCTTACTACGCCTGACCCTGCGTTTATTCGTGAACATCAGGCCGTCGTAATGTCTCCTGAAAAGCACCTTGGCTATGCAGTTCAATGGTTTGGTTTAGCCATTGCCGCTGCTGCCATTGGCGGCTTTGCAATTAGTAAGAAAGGACGTAGTTATGAGTAATGCTGCTTCGAAAAAAACATTAATTATTATGGTAGCCGTGTTTGTTTTACCTGTTGTTCTGGCAAAGCTCGCACTTGATAACGATTGGTTTACTAAAGGCGCGACAAATAAAGGTCAGCTGCTCGCGCCGACCATCGACATGAGTGCGCTTTTAGAAAACGCGGAACCTAAATGGCGTTTGTTGTATGTGATGCCAAGTAAATGTGACGCAGTGTGCGAGAACGCACTTTTTAGCATTAACCAAGTGTGGCTTGCGCTAGGTAAAGAATCGGACCGTGCCCAAGCAGTGGTCGTTACTACCGCTTCAAGCGACCAAAGTGCGATAGCCGCGCTAGAAGACTACCCTTTTGTCGAAACCTTACCCGTTACTACACCAACGGCGCTTGCCTCTAGCAGTGTTTATATTGTTGATACGCAAAATAACGCCATGCTCTTTTACGACATTAAAGACGATAGAAAAGACGCCGTGATGGAAAGCCGCAACATGCTGGCAGATATGAGAAAGCTTCTTAAATTATCGCGTATAGGATAATGGCCATGAAAAAATTAACCCTATTCAGTATTTTTCTGGCGGCAGTCGTTATTATTCTCGGTGCGTATACGCGTTTGACCGACGCTGGGCTAGGATGTCCCGACTGGCCTGGATGCTACGGTAACCTAACCGTGCCTTTGAGTGAGGAAAAAGTGGCACAAGCTAACGCCGCTTTTCCTGAACGTCCAGTTGAGGCATTTAAGGCGTGGAATGAAATGATTCACCGCTATTTTGCAGGAACGCTGGGGCTGTGTGTACTGGCTATTGCCATTATTGCTATTCGGCAGCGCGACAAAGGCACGCCCGTTAAACTACCTCTGTTACTGCTGGGACTCATTATCTTCCAGGCAGCACTTGGTATGTGGACCGTGACGCTCAATCTCCTTCCCGTTGTAGTTATGGGGCATTTGCTGGGGGGCTTCTCTGTACTCTCTTGCCTGTTTATTCTCTACCTCCGCTTGCGCAACACCGCAGGCGATGCATCGAAAACTAAACAAGCGCCCATAGCGTCAGCTATGCATGATCAGGATATTACCGACTTACCTCAAGCCAAAGTCTTTCAGCGAAACCTTAAACTTTTCGCCTTCATTGGGCTTGGCGTGCTTGTTACCCAGATTGCTCTTGGTGGATGGACTTCTGCCAATTATGCTGCGTTGGCCTGTACGGAAATGCCGGTCTGTGAAAGCGGTTGGCAGGAAAGAATTGATTTGGCAGGTGCATTCAGTGTGCCTGATGCAGACAACTATGAGTTTGGTGCTCACGATTATGGCGAACGAGTTACCATGCACATAGTGCATAGGCTCGGCGCGGTCATCACGTTTTTATACTTGCTAGCACTAGGTATAAGTGTGTTGGTAAGCCGCTACACCACAAGTAAACAAAAATATGTGGGTGCGTTTATGTTGGTAGCATTGTGCACGCAAGTGGCATTAGGACTTAGCAACATTATCTTTATGCTGCCACTGGCTGTCGCTGTAATGCATAACGCGGTCGCAGCCGTGTTACTTCTCTCCCTACTCAACCTCATTTTTACCGTATTTTTGGCACTAGAAAACGATAATGTTTTCGGTACAGAAAAACGTAATACAGGCTCATTCTCAGGTTCGAAATCACTGCAGGGGGCAGGTGCATTTAGCATCCACGAAGCGCCTTTGCACGACCCTTTAAACGCGTCAACGTCTTCTCATATTCTCCCTAAAGCTCCAGGAGGTTTCCATGGCTAAATCGGTCTCTTTACATGCGCGTACTTCACGTCAGCACAATGTAGTCACGTGGCGAGATTACTATGAAATGACTAAGCCTAATGTCGTCATGTTGTTGCTGTTAACCGCGTTAGTAGGAATGTGTTTAGCTACGCCTTCGTGGGTAAACGCAACCGTACTTATCTGTGGCTTATTGGGTATTGGTATGTTGTCTGCGTCTGCTGCGGCTATTAATCACGTTGTCGACCATAAGATAGATAGTGTGATGGCGCGTACATTTAATCGCCCCGTCGCAAAAGGCAAGGTTAGCATAAACAACGCGCTGTGGTTTGCAGGCGTTTTAGGTGTGGTTGGATTTGTAGTGTTAGCTCTTTTTGTGAATATGCTAACCGCGTGGTTAACCTTAGCAAGTTTAGTAGGCTACGCGTTTATCTATACGATGTATTTAAAGCGAGCGACACCGCAAAACATCGTGATTGGCGGTTTAGCAGGGGCTGCTCCACCGCTTCTAGGTTGGACCGCGGTTACAGGGGAAATACATGCCCATGCCCTGCTTTTAGTGCTGATTATCTTTACCTGGACGCCGCCGCATTTTTGGGCGCTCGCTATTCATAGAGAAAAAGATTACGCCAAAGCGAAGGTGCCCATGCTGCCGGTAACCCACGGTGTGTCATTTACGAAAACGTCAGTGTTGCTGTATACAGTATTGTTAGGGCTTGTATGTTTGCTGCCCTACCTTACAGGCATGAGCGATCTCATTTATTTGATTGGCTCAAGTGTGCTTAACATTGGGTTTTTATACTATGCATTAAAGTTAAAATTCGATGCAGAGCCACAAACTGCAATGAAAACTTTTAGGTTTTCAATTATTCATCTCATGGTATTGTTTGTCGTATTACTCTTAGATCACTACATACCACTGAGTTTATGAATCAACGAACTACTGTCGGCCTTGTTGCATTTTTAGCGCTATGTGCAGGCATCGTAGGGGCGCTGTATATCGCGCCCCCAAATGTTGAAAGTCAGCCTGAATACTTTCAGACTTACCCAGAGCCGAGAGCATTATCACCGTTTTCACTTACATCTCATGAAGGTGAAGTGTTTGATAATTCGTCGCTTGAAGGGCAGTGGAGCTTAGTATTTGTGGGCTATACCTTCTGCCCCGATATTTGCCCAACTACCATGGCTGAATTGAACGGTATATATCCTGAACTAAAAGCATTAAATAGTGTCGAACCTATTCGAATTGTTTTTGTATCCGTTGATCCAAATCGCGATTCAATTGAAAGACTTTCAGAGTATGTGAGCTATTTTAATGAGGAGTTCATTGCCGTTACTGGAGAGCACAAGGCGCTATTCCCGTTTGTACGTAATTTAGGAATGATGTATGCCATTGCTGAAAGTACGGATAACCCCAACTATTTAGTTGATCACAGTGCATCTGTCGTACTTGTCGACCCTGAAGCTAGGGTGATAGGAAGATTCAAACCAAAAAGAGAGCCAGGAAAGCTATCGATAAGTGATTCCCAGCAAATATTGGCTGATATGCCAATAATAATCTCGAAGCAGTAATATGGAAATCAAAATAAGGCAAGGTGTGGCATCTGATGCTGCGCAAACTACGCCGCTTATATTGAATGCGGCGCAGTCTTTGTTAACGTCTATTTTTGGACAAAATAAAAATAAAACAGCTGAGGGCTACCTGTCTCATGCATGGGAGCTCGGTGGCGGGCAATATGGCTTTAAGAATCATTGGGTGGCGTGTAGCGGCGACGAAGTACTCGGTGTTGTGACCTCTTGGCACAGCAAACTTGGTGCAACATTTGATAGGGCGACCCTTGATAGCATCACATCGTACTTTACCCTCGATGAGGCTATGACAGTGCTCATGCGCAATCAGACCGTGGCCATCAATCTTACGCCGCCTACTAATACCGAACTCATGATAGGCCATCTCTCTGTTGAAGAAAGTGCCCGTCGAACGGGCGTGGGAACGATACTGGTAGATGCTATGCAAGCGCGAGCAGAAAAACTGAACAAACGTAAAGTGGTACTAGATGTTGAAGTGTCGAACGTGCCAGCCATTCGTTTCTATCAGCGCCATAGTTTTGTGGAAGAGTCGATAAATAAAGGTTTTATTCGATTTTCTAAACCTGTATAGGTAAACGTTTTCTTATATAAGCGCGAGCCCAATCGATATGCGCTCGCGCTCAAGCTTGGATGTGCCTTAACTACATGCCCTAGTCTGGGTAATTGCCGTTCTCATCTGCCACAAAGAAGGGCGTAGAGTACCAATAATAACGCCCTGATTGCGCATTAGACGGTGCTGTACAATTCACTCGTGAACGTCCTACTGGAAGGGTTTCATCAAGGGTAAACGTAAGCACATTTTCTTCTAGGCTAGTCTCGATAGGGTCGCCGCCGAAAAAACAATTTACTTGTGTAAGGCGAACATCGTCACTGTCTATCGTTAAACTAATGGGCGATGACAGGTTTCGCGCTGTCATACGAGGGTCTTTATGTGAACTTTGCGTCACTGGCATGGCAAGACTATTAAGCTTGGTCTTTAGCGTTGCCAAATTGGCGTAAGAACCGGCCGCGGGGAAGCGCGGTAGTGCCTGCATGTCGCTAGATGGGCCCACAGCCCCGGAATGCTGCCCGAATCCTATGTAACCTTCAGTTTTGAGCTTATTAGCGAGCGCCGTGTTGTATTCACCAAACGGGTACGCTAAATATTTAAGGCTAATATCCAGTTTATCTTCAATCTTCTTTTCAGCACTTTCTACGTTCTGCCAAACTTTCTCCAGCCATGCGCGCTCGCCCATTGCTTGCTCACCGTTTAGCATATGAAGGTGGTCTAGCGTGTGGTTGGCAAAAACAACGCCATCGTTATGCATAGCAATAACTTGCTCCCATGTTAGCTGCTTAGGACCTACGCCAATTTCATCTGGGTTGATAAACACGGTATAGGGAAAACCTAGGTCAGCCAGTATTGGGTGAGCATTGTCTAAAATGTTTGCGTAGCCATCGTCAAACGTAATCGCAACCGCATTTTCTGGCAGTGTAGTGTTGTGTTGTATCGCAGAAACAACGTCCTGAAGCGAAACAACAGTGTGGTGTGCGTCCAAATATTCCATATGCGATTTAAAGGCTTCAGGCGAAATACTGGTACTGGCTGGTGTTGAAGACGACACATGGTGATAAAGCAAAATGGCGGCGTTAGGCGTGGTGCTCACAATAGAGTCGATGTTATTACCACTTTGTTCCTTTGTAGAGGAAGTCGCATCAGCAACAGGGTTTGCATCTGAGCCTGAAGCAATGCTAGGTGAGACCAACAAAACATTGAAAATTCCCGCAAGCATTGAAGATAAGATCTTCAAACGCGTACGACTCGTCGTTCTATTTTGAATTACATTGTTGGTTTTCATATCATCATCCACTGAGTGCCTAATCAAATTCAATAGCATGGTAAACTCCAAATAATGCGACTTGGCCAATCTTATACATGGTCAAGCTGGTACGCATTTCACTTATGCCGCTGCATATGTTGATAGTATATAGCGAAATTAACCCCTACTGAGATCATTTATGTCCCCTGCCCAACTAACTCAGCGCTCCTTTTTTGACGACCATTCCCGTCTGTTGGCGTTAGCGCTTCCCATGATCTTAGCGAATATTACTACGCCTCTATTAGGTTTGGTGGATACCGCGGTTTTGGGACACATGTCTTTACCAGCCATGCTTGCAGGGGCTTCGGTGGGCGCACTTATCTTAACGCAAATATACTGGGTGTGCGGGTTTCTTCGCATGTCATCAACAGGCTTGAGTGCACAAGCTAAAGGCTCACCGAACAATACATTAGAGTCAGCAAAAGTGCTGTGGCAAACGGTGGCGGTTGCTCTAGTGCTGGGGGCTGTGGTACTTGCTCTTCAATCTCCTATCTTGTCTATAGGTTTAGCTTTAACTCAGCCAAACAGTGAAGTTGCCCTGCATCTTCAAGACTATTTTTCGACGCGGGTATGGGGCGCACCAGCTGCCATGCTTAATCTGGCATTAGTTGGATGGTTAGTAGGGCAGCAAAAAACGCGCAGCGTCATGGCTATTCAAATTGTGGGAAATTTATTGAATGCGGGACTCGATGTAGTGTTTGTGTTCGAGCTTGGTTTGTCTGTAGCTGGCGTGGCGCTGGCCAGTGTTATCGCTGAGTATACCATGGCTATAATGGCGCTAGCGGTGGCGTTTAAGCGCGTTGGCGGTGTCGCGGTGAGTGCATCGTGGTTTAACCGTGCAGCTCGGAAGGTACTGATGAAGCTTAACGGTGACATGCTATTACGTAACTTAGCATTACAGGGCTGCTTAGCGTTTCTCACCATTCAAGGTGCACGTTACGGGGAAACGTCGGCGGCCGTCAATGCCATACTCATGCAGTTCTTTGTTCTTATTGCATTGGGACTTGATGGCATAGCCTATGGGGTGGAAGCGCTGGTGGGTGAAGCCAAGGGGGCGTCAGACAGCAGCGAAGTGAAACGACGCACCTACCAAGGGTTAGTCTGGTCGAGTATTTTTGCCCTTGTTTATAGCTTGATATTTTTCGCTGGCGGTGAGGCCATTATCGCGCTGCTTACCGAACATAGTGACATTGTAAAAGCTGCGCTACCTTATCTTGGTTTAATGGTATTACTTCCTCTATTAGCGCATTGGTGTTTTTTGTACGATGGCGTATTTGTTGGTCTTACCCGAGCCAGCGCAATGAGAAATACCATGATAATAAGTGCGTTAGGGGTGTATTTCCCCGTTTGGTATCTCACGCAAGATCAGGGTAACGTCAGCCTTTGGTATGCTCTCCTTGCCTTTTTACTCGCTCGCGGTATGACATTGGCCTGGAGCTTTTATCGATTAGATAAACGCGGTGAGCTAGCGACACCGCAAAGCTAGTGTTTTATAACGCTTCGCTGACCTTACTTAGGGAAGGCGTGCTGAGCACGCTGCCTCTCTCAGTTTTTCTAGGCATCATTCAGTATTATTCTTGCTAATGTGTTTTTGCGCGGTTCTTTTTTGCACAATGATAATAGTGTGTAGTTCAGGGTGCTGATCGAATTCAACGTGACGAACAAACCCGCCTGCTTCTATCAATATTTCTATGTATCTATGTAGCCCCAGCGAGGCGTAGTAGACTTCTGGGCCCATCACTTCGTTTGTGTGTTGGCCGCTTTCATCTGTACCCCCACAGCTAAAAAGCAACACTCCGTTATCGTCTAAGTGATCCACTAGCTTCTTAAGCAAAGGCTCTTGCTGCGTTAGGGGAATATGCCAAAAGCTATCCCAAGCGCTAATAAACGAATAGTGCTTGGGGATAGTGAATGTACACACGTCGGCGCAATAGAAGGTATGAGCGGGTAATTGGGACGTCGCAATGGCCAGCATATCTTTGGAAACATCAATGCCTTCGTAAGCTAGCCCTGCGCTTTCGATAACCGGGACAAAACGATTGGTGCATCCGCAACCTATGTCTAGTGCGTAACCTCGTTTCTTTGGTTTGTCTTTATTGCTCGCTTTTCCCTTATCAAGCGCTTCTCCCTTATCAAGCGCTTCGCTGGGCACCGTATCAGGCTCTTGTGATGGGGTGTCCGCTAAAAATGACAATGCTTTTTGGTAGGCGGTTAACCCATTTTTCTGATTAAATTCAGGACGAGTCCAAAGGTGTGTAATGGTGTCGTAGGCCTTGCCAGTTTCTTCAGGTGTCATATTCCCTCTGTTAGCTGCGCTTTTACTGGTTCAAGGTTAATTCATCTAGCAACAATGTATAGTGCAAAGAAGAGAAAAGGCGAAACCCGTTTAGGATATTGAGCGGCCAGACAGTAACACCTATGTAGTTTCGTTTGGTTAGGGCTTATATGTAGACATAACTAGGCATTACCCAAAACGCTATTACTCAAAGTGCTATTATTCAAAGGGCTTTGGGCCAAATAGACAGCTAAAAGTGAATAGCCTGCAAAAAGAGCGTGATCATTTAAGCAGGCAGCACTTGAGCTATTTTCTTACGATGTGCGTGGCACAGAGCTTGTTGCCTGCTGGGTCTCGCAGATAAGCAAGATACAGCTGGCGTTCCCCATTGCCTCGAATACCCGGTGGGTCCTCGCATGGCACGCCCCCATTCTCGCTTCCTACTTTATGCCATTCATCAACGATGTCTGGTGTTCGAGCGGCAAGGCCGAGTGTGGTGCCATTACCGTGTGTGGCAGCCTCTCCGTTAATCGGCTTTGTTAGCGCTAAAATACCTTTCGGCGTATAGTAAAAAACCCGTCCGTATTCATCAAAAACGCCTGGCTCGTATCCTAATACTCCTAAAATAGCATCGTAGAATTTCTTTGATGCTTCAAGGTCGTTCGCACCAATCATTACGTGGCTAAACATAGCTGTGTCCTCTGAAAATAGTAGGGCCAATTCCCTTTTATCAAAGTTAGGTTATGTGTGTTTCGCTACTTACCCTTTGCTAACGCTTTAGGGAGCTAATGCAAAATCTACCGCAGCTGAAGCATGGATAGCGGTAGTATCGTATAACTTAACTTTGGTGTGATGTTGTTGAACTAATAAGGCAATTTCTGTGCAGCCTAAAATGATGCCTTCAGCACCCTCGGCCGCCAGTTCATTTATAATGTCAATATACGCGTTACGGGATTCAACACAAATCACGCCCTTGCATAATTGTTCATAAATAATGTTATGAACCGTGTCTCGTTGTTGGGCATTTGGAGTAACAACATCAATGCCAAAAATCTCTTTAAGGCGTGATGTATAAAAGGTTTGTTCCATGGTGAAGCGGGTGCCCAGTAGCCCAACTTTCTTAACCCTATCTTGTTGCAACACGCACCCCGTAGCGTCGGCAATGTGAATAAGTGGAATAGTGATCTTCTGCTCTATGTCAGCTGCTACTTTGTGCATGGTATTGGTACAAATTAATATGGCTTTTGCCCCCGCAGTTTCTAAGTGCTTCGCCTCGCGGATCAGTATATCGGCGGTTTTATCCCATTCTCCTTTATGCTGAAGCTGCTCTATGTGGGCAAAGTCAACGCTGCTTATTATCAGCGGTGCGCTATGAAGGCCGCCAAGTCGAGCATTTACACCACGGTTTATGGCTTGATAGTAACTGACCGTTGATTCCCAACTCATTCCGCCAAGCAGGCCCAGCTTCTTTGTTGTATTCACCACAGCTCCCTTTTATTTTGTTAGGCACTTTGCGCAACCTCTAATCTACCTATAACCTGAGACGAGCGCTAGGCGAACATAAATGAACGGGAGACAGCTGCGTAATGTAGAGTATGGCGTATGGGTAAAACTGAGTGCAAGCGACTGGCTTACATAAAGAATAGGGCAAGAAGATATGGCGTAGAGCCGGAAGTAATCAGAATTTAGGCGGCGGCTTTTTGTTTTTCATAAAAGAAAAGCGCTGAATAAAAATTCCCCAGTAACCCAACATGGCGATAGCGAAACCGACAAATAATATAAGAAGGCTCAGGTAATGCAGCGTGATATGAAGTTCACTTAAGGTAAACAACAGCAAGACGCCGACAACGAAAATAGATAGACCTATTTTGAATCGTTGCCAGCTTTTGTGAATGTCTTGCTTTAGCATGAGATAGTTATCGAGATATGCACTTAAGCAAGTGCAATATTACGCTTAGTAGTAAGAGTGCTCACCCGCTTGGTGCTCAGTCGCATCGCGCACGCCCTTAAGCTCGCCAGCGAATTGCTCGACCATTTGCTTCTCAATACCTTCTTTAAGCGTTACGTCTACCATTGAGCAACCATTGCAGCCGCCGCCGAACTGAAGTATGGCATAGCCATCGTCAGTCAGTTCTGTCAATACAACATTGCCACCATGGCTCGCTAACTGAGGATTGATTTCCGACTCAATCATATAGTTAATTCGCTCAATTAATGGTGCGTCGTCAGACACTTTACGCGCTTTTGCATTAGGTGCTTTTAAGGTTAACTGTGAGCCCATTTGATCGGTAACGTAGTCAATTTCCGCTTCCTCTAAATAAGGCGCGCTTTCTTCATCTACGACCGCATCGAAACCATTAAATGGCAAACGGGTATCCGTTTCTTCAACCGCGTCTGGTGGGCAATAGGACACGCCACACTCAGCCGACGAAGTGCCTGGATTTACGACGAATACACGAATATTCGTGCCAGACTCTTGTTTACTCAACAGTTTTACGAAGTGAGCCTGGGCTTCTTCTGATATAGTTATCATCAGCAAGTCCTACATATTTTGAAATTTGGATTATTGTATCAAATTTACCTGAGTAAAACAGTCAGGTATTAATTAAATAAATTATTCCAGTGAATCGAATTTGTTGAGAGGCGTGCACGTCGACACTATTCTCAACCATAACAACAAGACGGGAAGCGCTATGTTCGCGAAATTGCATTACACCGCCAAAAAGAATCCATTCTCACTCGTTTCATTATTAGCCCTTGGTACCATCGCCTTTGGGGCAACAGCCAGTCAGAAATCATTAGCACAACCCGCCTCTGCTTCAACTGTTACTATTGCACCTGATGTAGGCGGGCAGCCGGTGACAGCATACTTACCTGACACGGTATCCTACAACCCAGCTATTCCCACGCCTGAATCGATACTAGGCGCCAACATTGGCGAGTGGCATGTGCGTCACGACCAAGTCGTCAATTATATGAAACTACTTGCCGAGAAGTCTGACCGTATCACCATTGAAGAAACCGGCCGTACTCACGAAAACCGCCCACTTCTGTTACTGACAATCACAGCGCCCTCAAATAGAAACAATATTGAGGCGATGAGGCAGCAACACATTGATGCAATGGAAAGCGGCAAGAAAGTAGGTAGCGATGCTCCCCTTATTTTCTACATGGGCTACAGTATTCACGGTAACGAGCCTTCCGGAACCAATGCTTCACTTGCGTTGGCTTATTATTTGGCCGCGGCTGAAGGTAAAGAAATTGATGCCTTGTTGAATAACAATATTGTGCTGTTTGATCCGTCTTTCAACCCCGACGGGCTTTCTCGATTTGCTCAGTGGGCAAATATGCACAAGGGCAAGCAGCTGGTTTCTGACAGTCGACATCGTGAACACGATGAGGGGTGGCCGTCAGGTCGAACAAATCATTACTGGTTTGATTTAAACCGCGACTGGCTATTACTGGCGCACCCAGAGTCGCAGGCGCGAATTAAACAGTTTCATAAATGGCGCCCACATATCCTCACCGATTTTCATGAGATGGGGACAGACAGCACCTATTTTTTCCAGCCTGGTGTGCGCTCGCGTAAAAATCCACTGACGCCTGATGAGAACGTAACGCTAACTGAAGCGCTTGCCCAGTATCATGCTGCCGCGTTTGATGAGCAAGGGGAGCTCTATTTTACCCAAGAAGCGTTTGACGATTTCTACGCAGGCAAAGGCTCGACCTACCCAGATTTACACGGCAGTGTGGGTATTCTTTTTGAGCAAGCAAGCTCACGGGGCCACATTCAGGACTCTATTAATGGCAAGCTTGCCTTCAAAGACACCATAGCAAATCAAATTACTACGTCTTTAAGCACTTTTAGAGGCGCATTGGCAAATAAGGCTGCTATTCTCGATTATCAATCGGGTTTTGTTAAGAGCACACAGTCACTGGCTGAAAAGGATGAGCAGGTAGGTTTTGTTGTTAGTGCATCGAATGACACAGCTCGCTTTAACGCATTTGTTGCATTGCTTGAACAGCATCATATTAATTACGAGGTGTTAACGAAAGATGTTGAGGTAAGCAAAGTTCGCTATGGTGCAGGTAGCGCGATTTATATTCCTTCAAACCAGCCTCAATACCGTTTAGTAAAGTCAATTTTCTCTACCCAAACCTCGTTTGAGAACAACACGTTTTACGATGTATCAACGTGGAATTTGGCTTTGGCTTTCAATTTGGATTACGCGCCTCTAGATAGGGGCGATGCGCGAAGCCTAAAACTTAGCGACAGCACCGCACTTGCACAACCAACACTTAACGATATCCATCCAGATGCATACGCGTATGCGTTTTCATGGCAGCAGTACTATGCGCCAGCCATGCTGCAAACGCTATTGGAAGCAGGCGTGAAGGTACGCAGCAGTGAAGAAGCGTTCTCTGCTATTAAATATGACGGGAAAAACGTTGAGCTTCAGCCTGGCAGTATTATTGTGCCTAAAGGTTTGGGTCAGCCAGAAAACCTGGCGGCTATTTTGCGTGAAGCGCAACAGCAACTTCAGGTGCCTGTGTTTAGTTTGCGCAGTGGGTTAACACCCACTGGGCACGATTTGGGTAGCCGGAGCATGGCACCTGTTACCTTGCCACAGGTGTTAATAGTGGGCGGCGAAGGCACCAGTGAATACGAAGCAGGTGAAATATGGCACTATTTCGACACAAAAGTGGGGCTGGCTGCCAGTATTGTTGAGCAACAACATCTGACAAGCGCGCTTAATGATCCGAGCGTTACTTATACGCACCTTTTATTCCCTAGCGGTGGATATCGCTTTACCGAAAGTGAAAGAACTCAAATTGAGCAGTGGGTGAAAGCCGGTGGCGTGATCGTGGGGCAGAAATCCGCGTTGCGTTATTTCGCTCAACATAAATGGTTA
>Ga0208571_1000353_pt1 | contig 17403 bp, 13 predicted proteins | sample DeeseametaMP0103_FD_184223 | JGI IMG/M metagenome (GOLD analysis project Ga0208571, IMG submission 184223) | Marine microbial communities from the Deep Atlantic Ocean - MP0103 (SPAdes) | ecosystem: Environmental > Aquatic > Marine > Oceanic | place: Atlantic Ocean | collected 2010-12-22
ATCCTGTAAGTTCAGTAATAAGTCGCGATTCAATGTGTGGTTTAAGTGCCTTAGCGACTTTGTAATCATCAGTCCTTAGGCTTCTGGTTAACCTGTTTTTCCCAATCGATACAGAGAGATACCAGGTGTTATTTTTCTTGTAGATGGTAGACATAACCGTACTCCCAGTTATGACTTCGGATTGCGCCTTATATGCTACCTTGCGTCCTGTCGCACTCATTAAATAGCATAAAAAACACGTTGCAAAAACGGCTTTTCCCGAGGAACTTCTTCCTCGTATGCGCCCGTAGCTCAGTTGGATAGAGCGCCTGCCTCCGGAGCAGGAGGTCACAGGTTCAAATCCTGTCGGGCGTACTGAATAGGATAAAAGGAATTATTTGAAAATCATCATTCGTTATTTATCTATAATAATTCCTTTTAAAACTTTCCAAAATTCGCACTGAATTGCATTGTTTATCAACCGCTAGATTATTTATTATCTACGAGCACTTTTGCAGCATGTAATGCAGTTAATTAGACAGATATTTTTTCTTTTTGCCGTTTTCTGGTTATCTGGGTGTGCTGCACTTGTCTCTGTTTTAATCCCCTTGGAAGATGTGGCCAAACCTACCGGACCATATCATGTAGGTACCCAGGTTATCCATATGGTCGATGAAAAGCGGTCAGCCTGGTATGGGGAAGAAAACAACGGGCCGAGGGAGATAATGGTTCGAGTCTGGTATCCGGCCCAGCCTCAGGAAGGTGATCAAAAGGCACCGTATATTTATAATGAAAAATTGATTGGAGATGTAGTTGCTGAAGATTTTGGAATTCCCAAATATATGATGCGAAATATAAGCAATATCAATGGGAACTCCTGGGCGGTGGCCCAACCGGTAAATGAGAAATTCCCTGTATTAATTTTTTCCCATGGCCATGGCGGCCTAAAAATCCAGAACACAACCCAGATGGAAGAAATGGCCAGTCACGGCTATGTGGTTTTCGCTTGTGATCATGCTTATGATGCCGGTGTGTCCATTTTCCCAGGTGAACGGATAATTTTTAGTAAAACAGATATACCGGAAGGTTTCACTGAAGAGGAAAAGTGGGATTTGCGCCGTGTACAATTAGACTATCGCGTTGCAGATATACAATTTATGCTGGATGAAATGACCCGAGAAAATTTTCTCAGTGTAGCGTTAAAAAATAGTTTGGACCTGGATCATATCGGTGTATTTGGTCATTCATTCGGCGGCGGTACGAGTGTTGTGGTGGCATCAACAGATGAGCGGATCGATGCCTGTTTTGGTTTGGACACCTGGTTTTTACCGGTTCCTTCCACCGTGCTCAACAGTGATCTCAATAAACCGTTTATTCATTTGGGACAGGTGCGCTGGAAAGAAGAAGACAATTACTTGAAACTGGACACCCTGGTGGGGAATAATAGCGCATGGTCGCTACGACTGTATGTACAGGGTGCAACCCATTATGATTTCACTGATTTTTCCCAGTTCAACCGGTTAACAAAACGCTTTGGTTCCGGCGAGATAGCACCACCAAGAATTCGTAGAATTACCAATTCAGCTATTAGAGATTTTTTTGATCATTATTTAAAAAATGGCCCGGCCCTCGTAGCGGAAACCTATGAAAAGGTTTACCCGGAGGTAATTGTAAAATGATATTGAATAATTTTTTATTGTGGATTTCGCGATTATACTGACAACCGCGTCAGCGGTAGAAGAGGGGCAGTCAATAGCCAATATACTAGTAGAAAAGGAGCTTGCAGCCTGCGTCAATATCATCCCAAAAATTTCTTCTGTATACCGGTGGGAAGGGCAAATTCAATCCGAGTCGGAGGTTTTATTGCTTATCAAGACCACCAAAGATCTAGAAGCCGAAGTTTACCGGGAGGTGCAGAATGTGCATTCCTATGATACACCTGAATTAATTACATTGCCAATCACAAACGGTTCTGAAACATACCTCGACTGGATGACTGCAGCAGTACGCAAACAATAGGGGATAGGGGTGTTTAGCCGTAAATCATCAAAATTCTTGACCTACTTCACTATCCTTATTTCAGTTGGAACCCTAGGGTTTTACGTTATTGGGGGCGATGAATGGTCATTAATTGACAGTTTTTATATGACTCTTTTCACTATGACAACTGTCGGATTTGGTGAAGTACATCCCCTCAGTGATTTAGGTCGATTATGGACCAGTTTCGTTATCGTTTTTGGCGTTAGTGGTTTCCTGTATATGTTATCAGAAATTGGCGCTGAACTTGTAGAATTTAGAGTTTATAAAGAAAACCAAAAGAAAAGGAAGATCAGAAAGATGAAAAATCACTATATCATCTGTGGCTACGGTCGTATGGGCGCAGTCATTGCAAAAGAATTACATGAAAAAAACCATCCTTTTGTAGTGGTGGAATTAGATCAGGATAAGGTAGATAAAATATCAGCACTTGGTTACCAGTCCATTCTAGGCGACGCTACAATTGAAAAAACACTGGAAGAAGCAGGTATCCACGAGGCGGCCGGTATTGTAGTATGCTTGAACAACGATCCAGATAATCTGTTCGTTACCCTAACCGCTAGATCCTTGAACCATGATGCTTTTCTGGTGAGTCGCTGCAGTCAGATAAATAATAAACCAAAACTAAAGCAGGCTGGGGCAGATAAAGTCGTCAATCCTTATACAGCTGGAGGTCATCGCATGGCTGAACTGCTGATTTCTCCTGAATTGGAGGATACCGTATCTTTAAGCCTGAGTCAGGATATTGTTGATTTAGCGATTGATGAAGTAAATCTGACCAATTTGAATTCATTTCATGGGGTGAAGATCAAGGATTCAAAAATTCGAGAAGAATTTAACCTGGTAATCATTGGATTAGTAAATGGGGATGGCAGTTACGAAATTAATCCTGATCCAGAATTACAGCTTAGCGCAGAACATACTGTCATGATCATGGGGCAAAAGGAGCAGTTACAACAATTTAAGGACAAGTTTCCTTCTCACATATAAATGTCGTATAATATATATTATGTATAATTATATATATAAGTAAATATATTACTTTACGACGAAGTTGACTAATCTACCTGGTACGACCACCTTATTTACTATTTCTTTGCCTTTCAGGTGTTTTTTAACACTATCCACCTTTGCGGCCTCCGTTTTTATTGTTTTATCATCAGTTTCAGCCGGTGCTTGTAAATTGCCCCGTAACTTGCCATTTACCTGAATTGCTATAGTAATCAAGTCTTCTTTGGCAAGTTCCGCGTTGAAATCTGGCCATTTTGTATAAGATAATGATTCAAACGCATTCATTTGTTCATTTAATTCCTCAGCCATATGCGGTATAAACGGATTCAAGAGCAAAATAAATGTTTTAAGCTTTTCCTTGTTAATGCTGGCTAAGCCTTGTAAATGATTGGAAAATATCATCATTTGGGATATGGCCGTATTGAAACGCATATTATCCAGGTCATTGGTGACCTTGGCGATAGTTTGATGTAATAATCGTGTAGTTTCCTTAGAATCTGTCTGCTCGCTGTGTTTGTCAGTATCATTAAATATTCGCCAGATCTTTTCGGCAAACCGGGCACAACCCTTTAATCCCTTTGTCGACCAGGGTTTGGATTTATCCAGCGGTCCCATAAACATTTCATATAAACGCATGGAATCAGCGCCATATTTTTCAATAACATCGTCGGGATTGATAACATTGCCTCGGGATTTACTCATTTTCTGTCCATCTTCGCCCTGGATCATTCCCTGATTAAAGAGTTTTTTGTACGGTTCTCTCGTCGATACAAGACCCAGATCATGCAATACATGATGCCAGAATCGGGAATAAAGCAAATGCAGAACAGCGTGCTCTACCCCGCCAACATACAGATCCACGGGCATCCAGTATTTTTCCACATCTGCATCCCAGGGCCGATCCTCGTTGTTCGGGTCAAGAAAACGCAGATAATACCAGCAGGATCCAGCCCATTGGGGCATTGTATTCGTCTCCCGTCGCGCTGGCGCACCGGTTTCGGGATCTGTGGTATTGACCCAATCTCCGATAGCGGACAAGGGCGATTCGTGTGTACCGGTGGGCAAATATTGCTCAACATTCGGTAACAATAAGGGTAATTCGTCCTCAGGAATGGCTTTATGCTCGCCGTCGACATGGATAATGGGGAACGGTTCACCCCAATAGCGCTGCCGGGAAAACAACCAGTCCCGCAGTTTATACTCCACTGCCCTTTCACCTCTATCTATTTTTTCCAGATATACAATGGTCTTTTCGATAGCCTCTTTGACAGGTAGATCATTGATAGAAAAAGAACCATCGGGCGTAGCGGAATTCATCATGGTTCCTGTTTCTGTATCAGTAAATGCAGCCGAACTAATATCACTGCCGGCAACAACCTGCACAATGGGCAGATCAAATTTCTGGGCAAATTCGAAATCACGCTGGTCGTGGCCCGGTACGGCCATAATTGCTCCGGTACCATAGGACATGAGCACATAATCTGAGATCCAGATCGGGATTTCCTCGTTATTCAGCGGGTTTATTGCGTGGGCACCAACAAAAACACCGGTTTTTTCCTTATTCAGTTCTCCGCGGTCTAGATCGGACTTTCCTGCCGCAGATTTAACATAGTTAGCAATGGTTTCTCGTGCTTTATCATCGGTCAGTTTTTTCACCAGCGGATGCTCCGGAGCTAATACCATGTATGTGGCTCCAAAAAGCGTATCTGGTCTTGTTGTAAATACGCGTATTGTTTCATTTATAGATGGTATTTCAAAATCTACATTGACACCATCCGAGCGACCGATCCAGTTGCGCTGCAGGTTCTTGACGCTTTCTGGCCAATCCACATCGTCCAGACCGGCTAGGAGTGATTCAGCGTATTCGGTAATGCGAAACACCCACTGGCGCATGGGTTTGCGGATAACCGGATGTCCTCCCCGCTCTGATTTTCCATCAATAACTTCTTCATTGGCCAGTACAGTGCCGAGTTCCGGACACCAGTTCACTGGTACTTCACCCTGATAGGCCAGACCGCGTTTATAGAGTTGCAGGAAGATCCACTGCGTCCACTTGTAATATTTCGGGTCGGTTGTGTTGATCTCTCGGTCCCAGTCGTAAGAAAAACCCAGGCTCTTGATTTGAGATTTGAACCGTTTGACGTTCTTTTTGGTTGTCTCTGCCGGATGTGTACCGGTTTCGACGGCATATTGCTCTGCCGGCAGTCCAAATGCATCCCAGCCCATGGGGTGGAGTACATTGAATCCCTGCATCCGTTTATACCGGGCCAGGATGTCCGTGGCTGTATAGCCCAGAGGGTGTCCTACGTGAAGTCCATCTCCCGATGGATAGGGAAACATGTCCAGGATATAATACTTGGGTTTTTGCGTATCCAGCTCGACTTTAAAGGTCTTATTTTCATCCCAGTACTGTTGCCACTTCGGCTCTATGGCTAAATGATCGTATTTCCTGCTCATGGCTGTTCTGTCGGGGTGAAAGGATTTGAACCTTCGACCTCGTCGTCCCGAACGACGCGCGCTAACCGGGCTGCGCTACACCCCGAAATAATTAATCCTGGAACAATGTAACGGTGAGCAATCTACTTTATTTGGTATTCAAACTGAAATAGCTAAATCAGTGCTTTCAGCACCAGAAATCCGCCGATCAGCAAAATGGTGAATATGATCGATAAAATATTGAAATACTTATCAATAAAGGCGGTGATCGGTTCACCAAATTGGCGAATCAACAGAGCCACCAGGAAGAAACGAGCCGAGCGGCTTACCGTTGAAGCCAGCAGAAACATGGGGAAATTGACGCTAAATGCACCAGCGGAAATGGTAATGATCTTGAAGGGTATGGGCGTAAAACCGGCTGTGAAAACGATCAGGAAATTATAGATCTCATATTTTTCCTGGATATTGAGGAACACCTGCTCAGAAAAACCTGGGATATGATTAAAAAAGAACATGGCAACTGCTGAGTATGCCTCGGCCCCACTCCACCAGGCAAAATACCCAATACCATACCCAGCCATACCCCCTACGATACTGGCCACACTGCAAACCAGGGCAAAACGGATCGCTTTTGAACGGGCACCTAAGGCCAGGGGTATCAAAAGCACATCAGGCGGAATGGGGAAAAAAGATGATTCGGCCAACGCCAGTAAGAACAGGGCCGGTACACCATACTTGGTTTCGGCCCAATGCAGGATCCAGTCGTATAGTCTGTGCAGGTAATTCATTGGTTCAAGGTAAATAGTTTACACGATTTTTTCAGAAATGGTTCCCGACTCCGGATCTTTCAGGATCTGTTTTGTTTGCCCGTCAGGCATTACTTCTGTTTTAATCAGGATCATTCCGTCTATTTCTTCCATGGTACGAATATGCGGTACCTGTTCATCACCCTGCCAGACATCCAGTTGTACCGGTTCCCATTGTTTACTTTTGGTGGAAAGATAACAGGTGTCAATCATGGCATTAACCACATAACCATCATAGAATGTTTCCATGGGTGTTTGCTTACTGTCCATGGAATTGAACATATCCTTGAACATCTCGGTGTAGCCCAGTTCCGCGGCCTCATCGCCAACGGGAAAGATCCAACCACTGTCCCCCTCCGCTTTTTCAGCTACGTAACCGCCCTGTCCGCTAGTGGTAAACATCTCATACCCAGTGCGCAGCCAGTGATTCAGCCAGATCGTCCCTTCTGAGCCAGAGATCTCATCGCGAAGATCCATCCCGCCACGAAACGCCCAGCTGACTTCAAATTGCCCCATGGCGCCATTCTCAAAGCGGATCAGGCCAATGCCATGGTCTTCCCCCTCAATAGGATGTACTAATGTGTCTGCCCAACACATTGCTTCCACGGGACGAATGCCTTTCCCGATAAAATTGCGGATGATCTCGACACAATGGCAGCCCATATCGATGATAGCCCCGCCGCCAGCCAGTTTATTGTCCCAGAACCAGTCGCTATGGGGTCCCGAGTGGGTCTCCCGGGAGCGAACCCACATTACCTTGCCAATCGCCCCGTCAGCAGCAGATTGAATAGCTTTCAGTGTCTTTGGCGGATATACAAGATCCTCCAGGTACCCATTGAATACGCCTGCTTTTTCCACCGCTTCCAGCATCACCAACGCTTCCTGGGCAGTCCGGCCCAGTGGTTTCGTGCATAGAATGGCCTTACCAGCGTCCGCTGCAGCAAGAACCGCCTCCTCATGTCGATGGTTTGGTAGTCCGATAATAACCGTATCAATATCATCCTTTTGTACTGCTTCATTCAAATCAGTCGAATGGCTGGGCACAGCCCATTTATCTTGAAATTCCTGGCCACTTTCTGCGGTACGTGAATATACTGTGTGCACCCGGTCCATCGTACGTTGGCTGTGGAGTGTGCCGGTATAAAAATCAGCAATAAATCCTGTGCCCAGCATGGCAATGCTATGTGCTTCACTCATGTATGTCATCCCTCCTTAATAATTTACTGATACAGCGATAGCGGACATAACCTCACGCTGGCTGGTGGTACCCGCAGGCCGGTTCAATAGTTTACCATCCACCACCATCGCGCTGGAACCTCCGCCATCCAGGTTGATCGCTTCCACACAACCTAAATCCCGCATCAGTATGGCCAATTCCTGTAGATCAACACCGCGGCTGTCTACCTGACGCCCATCCACAACAAGTAAAACCAGTTCGCCGCTATTACGGTATCCTGCGGCCGTCCTGGGATGTATGTCTGGAATTGTGGAACCAAAAAACACTTCTTCATCAGATGTGACCCTGATCCTACCCTCGTGCATCAACACCGGTCCCGCATGGAGGGCATCATCTACTTCCCAGATCTCTGCTGTTGAAAAATCAAAAGAATCCATTGGTTTTTCGGGATGGTTTTCCACTGGTTCAGAAAAGTTAAATAATGAGTCATTGCGGCTGGTTACCCAAGCAATATCAATACCACCATCATCCAGAAAGCCCAAGGCGCCGCGGGCGGTGTAATAACGCTTGTTGTTGCGCAGTACGGACTTTGTGGCCGGCGCAACGGTATGGTTGTTTACATAAAGCAGCCCAACGTGTTCTGTGGGGTTTTTGTCCATTAAAAAATAACCGCCATTGACCACCACTCTGGCTTTATTGTTCTCAGAAAATTGAGTCAACGTTTCCCGACGGTCCAGGTCTTCCGATACAATAACATCCAGGTCAACATCAGGATCCGCCGGGTCGATTATTGCCGCCCAGGCATTGATCGGTAATTCATCATTCCTCCCCACCATAATCTTGATACCTGTTGGTAATTCAGGAGTGATATGTTCAACAGTTTGCCAACGCATGGTAATTTTTGAAAAAGACTTGCCATTGCGCGCACATGATGAAAAAAAGATGACCGTACCAAGAATAAGGAACAAAAATTTTCTCAAGGCATTAGCGCAGTTCATGGTTCATTGAACGGTACAATAGTGAAGTCAGCTTCTTTCAACACGTTGCTTTCATCGTCTATAACAGCAATGCTCCACTGGCCTACAGCATCCTCGCGGGGAGTGATATAGGACCAGCAGCGAAAATAATTGGATACACTTACATTCATATGAACTTTAGCGTAAGGCTCTCCCTTAAATTTCCAGACGTGGATTATATCTTCGGATCGTTCCGGGTTTCGCAAACCGGCAAAGCAGTATATCCGGGATGTTGTATCAATAAATACGTCTCTGATGCGCACTGGTTTGCGCTGCTCGAGGTCAATATTTTCGCAAACCACCAGGCGCTGAACAGATATAGCCTTTGGTTTGTCATCCTGTGGCTGCTGGGGCGGTACATATTTTTTGACTTCCAGTCCTGAAGAAGCTTGGGAATTTTCCTCTGCGCTTCGAACAACGTTATCATCTTTTACTGCCATTGGCTGGGCCATTGCTTCTGATTCCATGGAATCATCGACGATATTTTTCTGTTCTTCCTGGGGAACTGCTGGTGTGTCCCGATACGAAGTTGCGGTAAATAGCAAAAAAGAAAGATAAACAACGGATAAATGGGGAACGTACCGTGCTAAATTTTTCCAAAAGGAAAATAATACCAGCACAGCAAATACAATGGTAACAGGAAAAAATGACGGGTCCAGCAGCAGGCCTTGAATCATGTTAATAAATAGTTGGGGTCATTATTATTGGTTCAATCATTAGCGGTGTTGTAGAATAAATTACCATCATCGGTTTGAAACCTGAAACGATATCTATATGCCTGCCATTTAATTGGCAAACATTTAAATTCAATATGGATTATATTCCAATGAAGTCATTCCTGAGATCCATAGTTGTAGTTTACTTATTATTCGCAGGTATGCTGCTGGCCAACAGTCCAACGTATGTTTCAGTCGGTATATTTCAGCAGGAACAGCGCACTTTTTATCGTGTGGATAATGGCTTACCCAGTAATGATATCCGTGATATTGCTGCCACCGATGATGGTACAGTGTTTGCGGCTACAGCCAAAGGACTGGTGATGTTCATGGACGATGAATGGTCCGTAGTAGAACAAATGGAACATGTGGATGTGTGGATGCTGGCTGCTAAAGGTAAAGAACTGGCTGTCTTTGGCGGCACTGAAAAGGATCAGATCGTGGCCGGGGGCAATATCTATCTGCTCAACAAGGGCTGGCTGGATCAGACTATTACACTGCCAGCGCGGGTCAAGGTGCCCGTTTCAGGAAATGATCTCAGTTTTCAAAATAATATTATGCTGGGTACCACAGATGATATAATACTGCTGGAAAGAAGATATGGGAATATTTATAAAAGATCATCCAAAGGATCAAGATTTACCCCCAATACTCGTCCTGTGGTGCTGCATATTCCCGCAACGGAAATTCGACAAATCACTGTCACTGGTGCAGGCAAAACGTACGTCGCCACCGACTCCGCCCTGTTCTCCTTTTCATCCCTGAAGGAAGGCTGGTCCCCGGTATTGCCCCGTAATGGACAGCACAGCTGGGGACTGCATGATGCCCGCGGTGTGACTGTAGATGCATTTGGACGGCTGTGGTTTGCCAGTACACAGGGTGTAGGCTATTATGATGAGGGCTGGCATTTGTTTACTGGTCATGATGGACTGCCCTACAATGATTTTACTATGATGGCACCAGGCAACGCTGGTGATATGTGGTTTGGGACACGAAAAGGCGCCGTGCACCTTGACGGCGAAAATTGGGAATACCGTCAGGGGAAACGTTGGCTGCCGGACGATCATGTACGCAGTATTACGGTTACGCCAAATGGTGACGCATGGTTTGCTACCGCCAATGGTGTAGGTATCATCCAGCACCGCCCTCTATCACTGGCAGAAAAGGCGCAATGGTATGAAGATGAGATTGATCGTTATCATCGCCGGACACCCTATGAATTTGTTCTGGAAGTACATATGGAAGAACCGGGTACAAAACGCAACTGGAAACAGCATGATAGCGATAATGATGGTCTCTGGACCAGCATGTATGGTGCGGGTGAGTGTTTTGCCTACGCGGCCAACGGTGATCTCCAAGCAAAAAGACGGGCTAAGAAGGCATTTGACGCGTTGAAATTCCTGGGGGATGTTACCCAGGGAAACCAGCATTCACCACCGCAAGGTTTTGTGGCTCGCACGGTCTTGCCTACCAGTGGTCCCGACCCCAATATAGGCCGGATTAAACGGGACCTGCATAAAAAGGAAACTGATGATGCAATGTGGAAGATCTATGAACCACGCTGGCCAACAAGCGCAGATGGTAAATGGTATTATAAAACGGATACTAGTTCGGATGAACTGGATGGTCATTATTTCCTGTATGCATTGTATTATGATCTTGTCGCTGATACTGAGTCAGAAAAAGAACGGGTACGGGAACATGTACGGCGCCTGACGGATCATATTATTGATCATGATTTTCAACTGATGGATCACGATGGCCGGCCCACCCGCTGGGCCCGGTACGGTCCCAAGGAAATGAATTTTGATAAAAACTGGTTTGTGGAAAGGGGACTGAATTCATTGAGTATTCTATCCTACCTGATCACAACGGCCCATATCACCGGCGATGATAAATACCGGGACATAGCGAGTACACTCGTGGATCAACATGGTTACGCACAGAATATGATCGATATGAAGTTTCAGCGCGGTTTTGGTACAGGAAACCAGTCCGATGATGAAATGGCTTTCATGTGTTACTATAACCTGGTGAATTACGAAAAGGATCCAGAACTGCGTTCCCGGTATGCGTTTTCATTCTGGTTGGCCTGGCAGCAGGAAGCGCCTGAATTAAATCCATTTTTCAACTTTGCCTTCATGGCCGCCTGCCAGGGCCTCAGTTTTGAAGATCCGTGGGGAGTCTATGAGCTAGAACCCCATGGCAAATGGCTAGATGAATCCGTTGAAACGTTGATCCGTTTCCCCTTGGACCGCTTCAACTGGCGGCATATCAACAGCCACCGAATCGATATTACCAGGTTCCACCCCGTTACGAGGACATTTGATGATAATGATATGAGCACCAGCGGCTATCGCAACAACGGCAAGGTCATCCAGGTGGATGAATCGCATTTCAATCACTGGAACCGGGATCCCTGGCGACTGGATACCGGCGCAGATGGCCGGGTTCTGTCAAGCGGCACTGTGTTCCTCCTGCCCTATTACATGGGCCTTTATCACGGCTTTCTGCTGGATTAATAAGCGGATCAGCCGCGAGTTTTTACTGGACAAAATCCATTAAAACACCCGGGCGATCCGTGATAATACCATGGACACCCATGTTCACCATCCGCCTCATTTCAATTGAATCGTTCACAGTCCAGACCCAGACCTGACGATCCCCTTTGGAAAAAGCATTGATATAACGTCGATCCAGTTCCAATTGCCCTAGTTTTGTAGAAAATGAACGAGGTAATTGTGCCACTACCGCATCCAATGGAAGGAGTCGCTCCAGACCAACCCTGCTCAATATATACAGAATAGTGCCCTGGTTTACAGGCAGGGACGTGGCCACTTCCGGACAAACACATTGGAAGCGAGTGAGCGTCTCATCGCTGAAGGAGGCCACGATCACCTGATCAGCGGCAACACCATATTGCCGCAGCAGGTCGCAGAGATCATTTTCCAGGGGCGGATCATGCTGTTTGATCTCAATATCGTACACCTGCTGGGGAAAGGCATCTAGAACAGCAATTAAGGACAGGATCTTAACCCCTTTACCGCGATAAGGGTAGGTCAAACCATCCGGCGACCAGTTATAGGCACCATCCACCTGCTGCAATCCTGACCAGGACATTTCCCGAATCAAGCCGCTGCTATCCGTAAGACGGTCGATAGTCTGATCATGGTTAATGACAAGAACTCCATCCTTGGTACGATGAATATCCACTTCCAGTACCTGGAGGCCCATATCTACAGCATTAGTAAAAGCCAGCAATGATTCATCCGGGTATACCTTATTGCCGCCCTGATGGGCAATGGTGACCGGTTTAGATAAACGTTGTAAGACGAGATGGGTCGTTTTCTGAGGTATGATGAATCCTAGGGCGTACAGAAACAAATACATACCGCAAATGATCATCAAAAACAGTTTCATAGATGAAAGATGTGTAAATCGGCTAGAATATAACTATGGTTGCTGAAGTCTGTTCCGCTATAGTTATTTCAGGAGGACGATTTTTCTGGTCGCGGTGAAATCGGCAGAAGACAATCGATAAAAATACACACCGGAAGGTAAAGGTATGCCAGTATCATTTTGACCATTCCACTGGACAACGGCTTGGCCTGCTGACTGCTTTCCAGTAATGAGTGTTTTGACCAATTTTCCTGTTATATCAAATATCCCTATGGTGAACTGCCTTCCAATTGGTACCTCGTAACTGATAGCGGTCACAGGATTGAAGGGATTGGGATAAGCGGCGTGGAGTTGAAATTCATGGGGATATATTTCATCGGCAATATTTATACTGACGGGACAATAATTTCCGTCCGGGGCTAACTGGGGGAGCAGGTAGGTATTATCTGTGATCAGCGCATACATTAGTGTGTCCGTCTGTTCAAAAAGCGCCGGTGTGCAGGGTTCCCATTCATCGGCGATACCCGCACAGGTGGCAGCATCAGCAAGAATTCCCATGTTGGTTACGATACACCAGTAAAGATATTCAATGGCCATACATTCGTAATCACAAGTATAATCATCATAGTGGTACCATGCTTCCTGCGGATAATTGTTGGGGTGCTGTATGAATTGACCGCCCCGCGCTACATCCATAGCGACAGTGAGCAGGGATGAATTGGGTTCCACTGCAAAAGCATCGGGGTAAATGTTGGTGTGACCGATCGCATTGATCACGTGGACCACCTCTTCCACAGTGGCATCGGCCCCCCAATAGCCAGGATTAATCGGATCAATCTCATTCTGCCATAATACAGCAGCGGCACCATCACCATTGTAATGGTCAAAAAAATTATCCATGGCTGGTGAACCGTCATAGGCAAAGATCGGAATAAGGGCGCCATTGGCACCCAGTTCTGCTTTCAATACGGGATCATCCACTTCCCCGTCTTCATCGTTATCCAGCAGTTCTGCGGCCACGGCGGCGGCGTGTAACACCTTTGCATCCGGAATGGAAGATTCCGCATATACGCTGAAACAGTCCAACACGCGAACGTATTTAGTAAAGTCGCTGAAAGCGGTTGAGTTGGCATTGGGATTTGCTTCAATGTCAAAACAGATAGTGTTCTGGGCATGAATTACCTTAAGCGAGAATAATAGAATGGCAATTGTGCTACATTTGACCATGGTTTTTGATGATAAATTCCTAAACTGAACCAGCAAAATGTAGTAAGGAAAAACAAATTTTTTTTAAAAAATACTTGACTTGCGGATTGAATACAATTAACGTCTAGTGTGAGATGAGAACGGAATGAGATAGTATCAAAATCTGGGACTTTCACAGCCTGGCAAGACCGAAGCGAAAGTGGAGGTTAACTTGAAGTTCGCAAGAGCGGAAAGAGGTCAGGAAAAGAGCCAGGTTACTAGATCTGTCAAAGGAGAAGGTGACCTGGCTTTTGACTTATAGAAACAAAAAACCCCACAGAATGCGGGGTTTTTGTATTATGTATTATTATCTTTAATCTAGTTCGACACTGGCGAAGAAAAATCAGGACGGAACTTAATTCTTATTGGTTTTAAAATATTAATTACATCCCTATGGTTCCAGGCCCATATTCTCCCAGATAAAAGCAAAGCGGTCAGCGGCCAATGCGATCCGCTGTGTGGTGGAAACACTGCCATGGCCGGCCTTGGTCTCGATCCTAATCAGCACCGGGTTTGGTCCAGAATGGGCATCCTGCAAACGGGCAGAAAACTTGAAAGAATGGGCCGGTACTACACGATCATCATGATCAGCAGTGGTCACCAACGTTGCGGGGTAAGTAATACCATCTTTTAAAGCATGGTAGGGAGAGTATTTCTTCAGGTAGTTAAACATTTCCGGGGAATCATCGGCTGTGCCGTAATCGTCTGCCCAGCCTGCACCAGCAGTGAACTGGTGGTAACGTAGCATATCCATGACACCTACTGCTGGGACAGCAACTTTCACTAAATCGGGTCGCTGAGTCATAGTTGCACCAACTAGCAAACCACCATTTGAACCACCCAGGATCGCCAGGTATTCACTAGATGTATAATTGTTGTCAATTAAATATTCAGCGGCGGCAATGAAATCGTCGAAGACATTCTGCTTATTCATTTTGGTCCCCGCATCGTGCCAGTCTTCACCATATTCTCCTCCACCCCGCAGGTTGGGCTGGGCGTAAATGCCCCCATTTTCCAGCCAGACAATGTTGGTGGAACTGAAATGGGGTGTCAGGCTGATATTAAAACCGCCATATCCGTAGAGAATTGCAGGATTCTCCCCGTTCATCTGCAATCCTTTCTTATAGACAATAAACATGGGGACCCTGGTACCATCCTTACTGTTGTAAAATATTTGATCAATAGTATAATCAGCCGGTTCAAACTCCACATCCGGCTGATGGTATAGGGTGGATTTTCCGGTTTGTATTTCATAATGGAAAATTGTACTTGGGTAAGTAAATGAACTGAACGAATAATAAAGTTCCTGCTCATGTTTTTTGGCCCTAAATCCACCGGCAGAACCAATTCCCGGGAGTTCCACATCCCATTCAAAATTCCCCTTATAATCATACTGTTTGACCCTTGATTTAACATCAATGAGGTAATTAGCAAAAAACTTTCCGCCGCCGGAATTGACACGCAATACATGTTCCGTTTCCGGTATCACGTCCCGCCAGGATGCCTGGACCGGGGTGTTTAAGTTCACGGCTACCACCCGATAATTGGGCGCCTCTATGTTCGTATGGAGGAAAAAGGTAGAACCTTCATTTTCAATCACCCTGCAATCAGCAAAATAATCATCTTGAAGTTGAACGAGGCGGCTATTCGGATTGGTAAGATCCTGAACATAAACTTGGTTGCCGCTGGTATTTTGTGCAGCAGAGATCACCAGGTAATTCTGATCTTCGGTCACGCCGCCGCCAATATAACGGTTGGGCTGTTTTTCTCCGCCATATACCAATTGATCTCCAGTCTGGGGCGTTCCTAATATATGGTAATACAGTTTATGATGTTGGGTTTTGGCGGAAAGTTCACTGGTTTCCTGGGGATTATCATAACTACTGTAGTAGAAACCAGCATTACCGCGCCAGGATACACCGCTGAATTTGACATCGATCAAGGTGTCATCTATTACTTCCTTTGTGTGAGCGTTAATAACCACAATTTTCCGCCAGTCAGAACCACCTTCAGTGATCAAATAGGCGGCTAGTGATCCATCCTTGGTGAAGGATAGCCCTCTCAGTGCGATTGTACCATCATCCGAGAAAGTATTGGGATCAAGAAATACCTCCGGATCATCGTTGGAATCTATCCGGGATCGGTAGACAATCGAATGATCCTGCAGACCGGTATTGCGATAGAAATACTCATAGGCGCCCTCTTTGAATGGTGCAGAAACACGTTCATAATCATAGAGCGATTTAATTCTGTTTTTCAGTTTTTCCCGAAAAGGGATCTTATCTAGATACCCAAAGGTCACCTTATTCTGTGCGCTGACCCAGGCGCCTGTTTCCGCAGACATATCATCTTCCAGCCAGTGATAGGGGTCTGGAACATCTTGGCCGTGATATACATCTACATGGTCACCCTTTGCTGTCAAAGGATAATCCAGATGTCTGTTTTCTACTGGTTTATTACAGGAAATAAAAAAGAGATAGAAAAATAGTATCAGGAAACACTTCATTTTATAATCCTCGATTAAGATTGTTTAACATATCAAAGAAAAAAACACACACTGGTGAATAAATTGATTAACAGACTAGTTCTATCCCGCACAGAATTTAAGGAAATGGTCCAGGATATTGAATCCTAGGGCATTGTCAAAATCTTGATCCATTTCGTGGGGTTTGAGAAAACCTTGCGTCGCTTCCAGGTGCGGCTGAAAACCCCAGATCGGCTTATTCTGACCGGCTATACCTTCAATTGCAGTCATGGCACTGCTAGCCACCACCTCGAAACCGGGCGGACAATCGACCACACCTTCCATGTGCGAGTACGCCAGCGTTCCAGATCGAGCAGCGCCCCAGAGAGAATGGGCCGCAATATTCACTTCCGTGACTCCCCGTTTTTTCTCGCCGTCCCAGAGATAAGCCACTTTGCCCCCGTATACATGAGCCAGGATTTGGTGCCCGTAACATAAACCCAGAACAGGGATGGATGCTTTATCCATATCCAGTATCAGATCCTGTAATGTCTGCTGCCAGGGCAGTTTATTATGAACAGAGGCCTGGCTGCCCATGATAATCACCCCGGCGGTGTTCTGTTTTGATAATGAGATGGTTTGATCCTCATAGAGGGCCGGGAAATGGATGGAAATTCTCAGGGGTGAGCGCTGCGCAATGTTGTTGATAGCTGCGATCTCCGGTTCATTTATAGATGGATCAACGACCATGATCTGTTTAATGGTCATTTTCTTATTTCAACAGCACCATCTTCTTTGTTCACATCATACCACAAAAAAATAACCCAGCCCATCTACGCTGCTATACGCCGGGTAAACGCGCAGGTTTTTGCAGATATTATCTTACCCAGATCGCCAATATAGCAGCACTCGGAGATGGTCTCTGATTGAAAATTATTCCGCGAGCGGTGTGGACAGGTTCGGCATGTAGGTCATTATCTCTGTTTCCGACCAGCGCAGGCCATTAGTCCAGATTTCATAATCCGTTTTCCAGGCCTCTTCACCATGAGCCGCAGTATACCGTTCAGCAATGGAAGGACTCACCGGTGCCATACCAGCGTAGCCATCCATAAGAAGA
>Ga0208571_1000362_pt1 | contig 17215 bp, 21 predicted proteins | sample DeeseametaMP0103_FD_184223 | JGI IMG/M metagenome (GOLD analysis project Ga0208571, IMG submission 184223) | Marine microbial communities from the Deep Atlantic Ocean - MP0103 (SPAdes) | ecosystem: Environmental > Aquatic > Marine > Oceanic | place: Atlantic Ocean | collected 2010-12-22
TGCAGGCGATCTATACAAACATTTCGGAATTACTACAGAAAATGTTAGAAAGGCGGTCAAAGAAGTTTTGAGATGAAATTAAACTTCTGAAAGAGCCTCTTGGCTTGAACCTGAAAGCTAATCATGGCAGAATAATTCGTTAAACAATAAAATTATACTTACAGGTTTCAGGACTAATTCTGAAACCTTAAACCTAAAACTGAGAACTGATTATGGCTTTAATATCTTTAAGACAACTACTTGATCATGCGGCTGAAAACGGCTACGGCGTGCCGGCTTTCAACGTCAACAACATGGAACAAATTCAGGCAATTATGCGGGCGGCAAAAGCCACTGATTCACCGGTAATTTTACAGGCAAGCCGAGGAGCACGCTCCTATGCGGGTGATATTTTTCTGCGACATTTGTTCAATGCCGCCGTGGAAATGTATCCGGACATTCCAATTTGCATTCACCAGGATCACGGAAATAATTTGGACACTTGTTTATCCGCAATGGCGAATAATTTCACCAGTGTCATGATGGACGGTTCACTGGAAGAGGATGCTAAAACTCCGGCTTCCTATGAATATAATGTTGACACCAGTACAAAAGTTACCGAAATCGCACACAAAATTGGTGTTTCGGTAGAAGGAGAACTTGGATGTTTGGGCTCACTCGAAACCGGTGAAGGTGAAAAAGAAGACGGTCATGGTTTTGATGGCAAATTATCACATGATCAATTGCTGACTGATCCTGATCAAGCAACTGATTTTGTGAAGAAAACACAAGTTGACGCATTGGCTGTCGCGATTGGAACTTCGCATGGTGCATACAAATTCAGCAGAAAGCCTGATGGAGATATACTTGCGTTGAATGTGGTCAAAGCGATCAACAAAAGATTACCTGGATTGCACATGGTAATGCACGGCTCAAGTTCTGTTCCGCAGGAATTGCAGGACATCATCAATGAAAACGGTGGAGAAATGCCTCAGACCTGGGGAACGCCTGTTGCTGAAATTGTTGAGGGCATCAAATATGGAGTCCGAAAAGTTAATATAGATACAGATTGCCGTATGGCTATTTCAGGACAAATCCGGAAAGTTTTACTTGAAAAGAAAGCGGAATTTGATCCACGCAAGTACACGATTCCCGCAACCTCTGCCATGCAAGTTGTTTGTGAAGCACGTTACGAATCGTTTGGAACCGCAGGCAATGCCTCAAAGCTCAAGCCACTTCCATTGACTGTTATGGCGGAGCGTTACAATTCTGGAGAGTTGGATCAAAAAATTAATTAAATTACGTACTCAAAACTCACCTTTAGCAACAAGGTAAAATGTCGAAAAAAACTTATACTGCTGGTGTTAAGGAATACCGCGATACCTATTGGATGCCGGAGTACACACCAAAAGAAACTGACATCTTGGCCTGTTTCAAAATAACTCCGCAACCTGGAGTTTCCCGTGAAGAAGCCGCTGCTGCCGTGAGCGCGGAGTCCTCAACAGGTACATGGACAACGGTATGGACTGATCTTCTGACCGACTTGGATTATTACAAAGGGCGGGCTTATGCCATTGAGGATGTTCCGGGAGATGATGAGGCATTTTATGCTTTTGTCGCATATCCAATTGATTTATTTGAAGAAGGATCGGTTGTGAACGTGTTCACGTCTTTAGTCGGAAACGTTTTTTGCAGGACATCACCTTTCACGTCGAACTGAAAAACGAAAAATGTTACTAATTGTGACAGACGGATCACCTTCAGATATTGATGAGATGGATCCACAATATTTACGCATGGATGCTAAAAAAGCAACAGAGGAATTGCGCACAAAGGGCATTATGACCTATTGTCTTACTTTGGATCCGAGTGCTGATCATTATGTTCAAAGGATTTTCGGACAGAACAATTATACCATCATCGACAATGTCCAGCGTCTTCCTGAAAAACTACCAGCACTTTTTGCAACATTGACGAGTTGATCAAAAAACGCATGAAGTTTTGGTATCCGAAATTTCGCAATTGTGTTATCTTTTTTTCTGCTGAAAGTCAAAAACTTGGTGTTTCGGAATTCTAAACTTTTAATGAAATATGTACCATGAACCAAATTAAAATTTCACCTTCTATTCTTTCCGCTAATTTTGCGCGTCTAGGTGAACATGTAAAGGAGGCGGAAGATGCTGGTGTCGATTATATCCATGTGGATGTGATGGATGGGCATTTTGTGCCCAACATTACAATAGGCCCATTGATTGTGAAAGCCTTGCGGCCTGTAACCAAACTGCCACTGGATGTGCATTTGATGATTGAAAATCCGGAACGTTATATTGAGGACTTTGCCCAAGCCGGAGCAGATATAATAACCGTACACCAGGAAACATGTCCGCACCTGCATCGAACTCTTCAGCAGATTCACAATTTAGGAATACGGGCCGGTGTCAGTCTCAACCCCTCCACTCCCGCGAGCACATTAGCTGAAATAATCACAGAGGTCGATCTTATTCTTGTCATGTCAGTCAATCCCGGATTTGGCGGACAATCCTATATTCCTGCCTGTACTGGGAAAATCGAAAAGTTGCGCTCGATGCTTGACGTTTGTGGTTCGTCTGCGGATTTAGAGGTGGACGGTGGTGTCAATGTCGACAACGTTTGTGAGGTTATCGGCGCAGGTGCCAATGCCTTTGTTGCCGGCTCCGCCGTTTTTAACGACAGGCATAGTGTTGCAGAAAATGTGCAGCTTCTTCGGAAAAAGATAGCTTCTACTTAAGTGTTCAAGGTTTAATTTTTCTTTGAGAAAAGATAGCTTCTACCTGAGTGTTCAAGGTTTTCTTTTAATCCAGTTCTGAAAAAAGCTGGAACTTTTCCGGAAAATCTGGGATATTCACGAGCAGTAATTGCCTGATTGTGCACTGTAGCTATTCTGTTTCTACTTACCGAATTTTCTATGTCAACAATTTCACCCCTCAACATTGTCATTGCAGACAAGAACTCTCTGCTTGTCAAGGGCTTGACTGAAATGTTAAAGCAGGATGAGCGTTTTGATGTGAGAGCAACCGCGACTGATGGCGAATTGTTTTTGAAGTTGATTGAGCGTATCTGTATTGATGTGGGAATTATTGGCTGGAAAATGCCTTTTGCAGATGGACGCCAAGTCCTCACTAAACTTCGTGAACGTGAAAGCTCTTTGCGAGTTATAGTTTATAGTGGCGCTGATGTGGCCAGGCAAGTGCGTTCTTTGGGAGGAGCAGGTTTTTATTCAAAATCAAAACCGCCCGAAGGTTTAATTGATGTAATTTCGCAAGTGGGGCAGGGGAATAGTATTTTTCCTTATGAAAAACATGAAGCCAAAGCGGATCCGCGTCTTTCAAGTTTAACTTCGCGGGAACTGGAGATTTTAGAAATTTTGTCTCAAGGAGAATCCAATCGAAAAATTGCTAAAAATTTGGAAATTTCGACTAACACGGTAAAATTTCACCTGAAAAATGTCTTTGAAAAGATACAAGTGGACAATCGAACTCAGGCGGTTGCCTTCTACAATAAATTATTTAAAGAGGATGAATGACTAAAATATTTATTTTTGCATTTGGAATTTGAACAGCGATTTTACTCTCTACGTTCTCCAATTTTTTCTTCCGGACGTGTAACTTCACTAATACGAACACCGTAACGTTCGTTAACCACGACTATTTCTCCTCGTGCCATTAAGCGGTTACCCACGACAATATCCATAGGTTCCCCGACTATTTTTTCAAAAACAACCAGGTTGCCTTTTTTCAGATTCAGTATTTTTTTTACCTCCATCTCTGTTCGTCCAATTTCGACGATCAACAGTAAAGGCACATCTTCAATGAATTTTATGGAATGTGAAACACTTTCATCCTCATCGGCTTCAAAACCTATCATCAGCCTTTCCTCTGTAATTGGTGTTTATTCACAGGTGTTGCTCCAGCATAAATTAACAAAGTCATTTTTGTGCGGATGAGCTCCGGATTCTGTGACTAACGTGCGTGCAGATTATGTGCCTCTTCCGGAAGTATTTCATGGATTTCAAACAAGATTATCCATGATGTATCGTCGACGTTCGGCAGTATTGTTTCCCATGTAGAAGTTCAGCAATTCCGGAATTTCGTGAGTATGTTCAACACCAACCGGAACTGCTCGCATGTTTTCACCAATAAACTGTCCGAACTCTTTTGGTGATATTTCACCAAGACCTTTGAAGCGCGTTACTTCAAGATGAGCCCCTTTCCGCAGACTTTCAAATGCGGAATCTCTTTCAGCCTCGTTGTAACAATAGCGTGTAACTTTTTGGTTTCGTACACGAAATAGCGGTGTTTCCAGAATATAAATGTGGCCTTGTAAAACAAGTGGCTCGTAAAATTGCAAAAAGAAAGTCAGCAGCAAATTTCGAATATGTAGACCGTCAACGTCTGCATCAGTCGCGATCACGACTTTGTTGTAACGTAAATCGTCCAGTGAGTCCTCAATTCCAAGGGCTTTCATGACGTTATACAGTTCAAGATTTTTGTAGATGGCTTCTTTGCCTTGTCCGTGACAATTGAGTGGTTTCCCTTTGAGACAGAAAACAGCCTGAGTATAAACATCACGTGCGCTGATCATGCTTCCACCGGCGGATATTCCCTCAGTGATAAAGACTGTACTGTCTTCCCCGCGTCCGTTTTTGTCACCCAGATGAAATTTGCAATCTTTGAGGTTTGGGATTGTCAGTGCTGATTTTTTTGCGTTGTCTCTGGCAGCCTTTTTGACATTGCTCAACTCCTTGCGGATACGTTCATTGGACTGAATTTTGAGTTTGAGCGGTTCGGCAACTTCAGGATGTTTATAGAGGAAATCAACAAAAGTATCGCGAACCACCGGCATCAGCCATGAACGCAAATCGGAATTTCCCAGTTTGTTTTTAGTTTGTGACTCAAAAACCGGATCCTTCACTTTTATGGCAACCGCCCCGACAATTCCATCTCGGATGTCTGGACCGTCAAAGCTGGAATTAAAAAACTGGTTAACACCCTTGAGAATGCCTTCGCGAAATGCGGAAAGATGTGTACCGCCATCGTGTGTGTGGTGTCCGTTTACATAACTGAAATACTCCTCACCGTAACGCTCTGTGTGCGTTAATGCCATCTCTAATTGACCGTTTTGGCAATGCACAATATCATAAAGATTTGCGTCTCCAACTTCTTCCTGCATCAGATCCAGCAGGCCGTTTTCTGATTTAAACTTTTCGCCGTTCAGCGTGATTGTGAGTTTGCGGTTAAGATAGGCATAGTTCCAGAGTTGTTTCCGGATTGTCCCGAGGTCATAGGAATAATTCGGAAAAAGCTTTGTGTCCGGAGTAAAGCGGATTTTGGTACCGTTACTTTCATTCGTCTCATTTTCCTCCGGGGCAGTTTTGAGTTCACCGGATTTAAACTTGGCTGAGAGTAGTTTTTTGTCCCGAAAAGAAGTAACTTCAAATTGTTCTGAAAGAGCGTTTACTGCTTTAGTGCCCACACCATTCAGACCAACGCTGAATTGAAAAACTTCATCATTATATTTTGCGCCGGTGTTGATAATCGAAACGCATTCCACCACTTTACCCAAAGGAATTCCGCGCCCAAAATCTCGGATATTCACGATTCCATTTTCGATCCGGATATCGATGCGTTTTCCGAAACCCATGATAAACTCGTCAATTGAGTTATCAACAATCTCTTTAAGCAAAACGTAAATGCCGTCGCTGGGATGGGAACCGTTGCCCAGACGGCCGATGTACATGCCGGGGCGTAAACGGATGTGTTCGAGGGAGGAAAGCGTCAGAATTTTGCTTTCGTCGTAAATAATCTCTTTTGCTGAGGTCATTGTCTTTCCATGACTGATTTGCATTCAATTGCATCTTCTCTTCTATCCAAAAGAGAGATTTGCCGGCAATCTGAAAGCAGAAAAACCGATTGTACTCCCTTTACACTATAGGTAATCAAAAGAGATTTGTCAAAATTTGCTTTTAATGAAAATGATTGCTTCGGAAAATTCCTATTTGTAATTGCAAAAAATGTCTTTCTCCATCACCAATTATGCTCGAAAATTCAGTTGAGATAAATTTGCTCTCATACTCACGCATCATGCTAATTTTAATAAACGGCTTGTTAAAATGCCAAAACTATATTTTTATGATGTTGGTCTGGTCTCATGGCTTCTGGGAATTCAGACACAAGAACAAATCACAACTCACCCACTGAGGGGAAATCTTTTTGAAACATTGATCGTTTCAGAACTCATCAAATCAAGAATGAATCAAGGAAAACGCCCCGACCTTTTTTATTGGCGGGACAGTAACGGCAATGAGGTTGATGTGATTGCAGAATGGGAAGCAAAAATAAAACCAATCGAAATCAAATCTGGAAAAACTTTGACATTAGAATCATTTTCAGGATTAAAAAAATGGATGGTCTTGGCTAAAAACACAGGCGAATCTCCCACTCTAATTTACGGCGGCGAAGAAAAATATATGCAGCATGGAATTCAAGTGACAGGTTGGAAAGACAACTTGAATTTTTAAAAAGACCTCAAAATTATTCTTCAAAAAACAACTTACTCCAACTTTTCAGAATCAAACATCACCTGTTTGTTTGCACTACATTTGTGAATCCAAAGTGTTGTACGCATTCTAATCACAGACCATTTCAAACAAATGTAATATTATTTAAAAAAAGTCTTGTATTGCAAATAATTCTGTAGTATTTTTACGCTGTCTTTTTGCAGGAAACTCAATTCAATGCGTGTTTTCTAAGGTATAAGTTTTTCCGGAACTCAGTCCGTGAATTTCGGTGATTATTTGAATAGACCTTTTGACAGGTTAAATTACAAGTTTGCAAAGCAGTAATCGATTATTACCTAAAACAGTAAAGTTAGTACTTTCAACAGACACCTTTAACAGACGAGAAAATATGAACATTGCCTTGCGGGATCAAAGGAAATTTGCTGCCAGAGCTTCTTGGTATTATTACAAAACTGGCATGACTCAGGGTGAAATCGCCAAGCGTTTAGGAATCAACCGTGCACGAGTAATTAATATTCTCAATGAAGCTCGAAAAGATGGTACCGTCACGTTTCATATTAGTGGTGAAGATGCGGAGTTGATGGCTTTGGAAGAGCAACTCAAAGAAAAGTGGGGATTGCGGGACGTCTTTTTGACTCCGGGCGTTTCAGACGAAGAACTTAAAAATGACCTCAGTATGGCCGGGGCACAGTATTTAGAAATGAATTTACCTTCTGAAGAAACTTTGATTGCGCTTGGATGGGGCGAGACAATTTCCGGAATCACCCGCAATTTAGGAAGAGTCATTCCTGAAAGAACATCCTTTGTCACACTTTGCGGTGGGGTGATGCACTATCTCAGCGAGCACACTCCGACCAATGTTGGCACTCCTCTTTCAGGATTTCTGTATCCCTTCCATGTGATTCCAACACCACTGTTGGTTGGTTCTAGTGAACTCAGAGACCAGTTGCTCAATGAGCCGGAAGTAAAGCATGTGATGGAGATGGCTCAACGGGCGGATATTGCAATGGTCGGGATCGGTTCCCTGATGTCCAGTACAGAATTTGAAAGTTTCGGTTATAAATCTCAAAAAGAACTCGATTTGCTCAAAAAACGCGGTGCAGTGGGTGAGATGCACGGAGAATATTTTAACGTAGAGGGTGAGCCGTTAGAAATGGAACATCACCATCGACTGATTTCAATTCGCCTGGAAACATTACGCAAGATGAAACATGTGGTCGGTGTGGCCGGTGGCTCTGATAAAATTGATGCTCTGCAAGCTGCTTTAAAAGGCGGATTTATCCACTCCTTGATCACCGATGAAGTGACCGCAAGGACTTTGATTTCTTCTCCATAAAAAATAATTATCAGTCAATTTAAGCGGCACTCCTGAAAATGAACCTTAGGGACAGTAACATTGAAAAATTAAAAAACCGAACCTTCGATGTACTGATCATCGGTGGTGGCATCAACGGCGCGGTTGCGGCTACTGCTCTTGCAGCGAGAGGTGCAAAAGTGGCATTGGTGGACAAGGGTGATTTTGCGGGCTTCACTAGCCAAAATTCCTCCAATCTCGTTTGGGGCGGAATCAAGTACATGGAGACTTATGAGTTTCCTCTGGTGCGGCAACTCTGCCTGTCACGTAACCACCTCCTCCGCTCCTATCCTTCTGCCATCAAGGAAATCCGTTTTTTTACCAATCTGGAAAAAGGATTCCGTTTTGCGCCTTTTTTGCTTTATTGCGGAGCCCTGCTTTATTGGGCAATCGGTAATTTTTTTACCAATTCCCCCCGTTTTTTGACTCCGAAACAAATCAATAAAGATGAGTCGGTTGTCAACACCGAACACAGCATCGGCGGTTTTGAATATTCAGACGCATTTCTCTACGACAATGACGCTCGTTTTGTTTTCAATTTCATTCGCTCCGCCATCAACTATAACTGTACGGCGGTCAATTATATGGAATCCTTAGGCAGTGTCCGGAATGCTCACAGCGAGCCCGACAGCGAGCCTTACGGTGAATGGCAGACACAACTCCGGAATACCAGAAATGGCGAAAAATTTGAAGTCCGGAGTGCTGTCATAATCAATGCGTGTGGACCGTATGTTGATCAACAAAATCAGGTCTCAGAACAGACTACGGCACACCGTCATGTTTATTCCAAAGGCATTCACTTAATCGTTCCGCAGATAACGAAAAATGAAAGGGTGCTGACATTTTTTGCAGATGACGGTCGTTTATTTTTTGCCATTCCGATGGGAAGCCGCACGATGGTGGGAACAACCGATACCCGTGTTTCTTCTCCGGAAACGGTTGTGACTCCGGAAGATCGTCAGTTTGTTTTGGACAATATCAATAAACGTCTTAACCTGGAAAAACCACTGACTGAAGCAGATATTATTTCGGAACGCTGCGGAGTGCGCCCTCTGGTGATCGAGTCCGGTGATAAGAATAATAAAAATGAAGAAGCTAACCTTACATGGATGAAACTGTCTCGCAAACATGCTGTGGATGTAGATCGGGAGAAAAAACACATCAGTATTTTTGGCGGAAAACTTACAGACTGTCTCAATGTTGGTGAAGAAATTTGTGCCGCTGTCCAGCAATTAGGAACCAATCTTCCGGATGCAAAAAGAAAATGGTACGGAGAGCCGCATGATGCCATCAGGGATGAGTATCTTCACCAAGTGGATTTAATGGAACTCGATAAACTAACCTCGGACGGAGCCTCAGAAGTTTTGTCCACACGACTTTGGAGACGTTACGGCGCACAGGCCATCGGCCTGCTGGAAAATATCCGTGAAGATCCGGAAATGGCAGAACCCTTGATTGAAGGAACCGACTACATCCGCTGCGAATTAACACAGGCCGCAAGGCGTGAAATGATAGTAACGTTGGAAGACTTCTTGCGCCGTCGTTCAAAACTTGCCTTGGTGGCTCGACACGAAGACCTCAAACAATCACACGGAATCAAAGACGCTTGCGAGATTCTATTCGGTAAGGACGCACCGGAACGCTGGAAGGAATATTTTGGTGAGGAGTTGTGAGGGCATTTATTTCTGTTGAGTGAAAAATTAAATTATTTTACGATTCTTGCATTACCATCTACGCATTTAAGACAACGGTCAGCTTACGGTCGGCCAGATTTTTTTTGGAGAGACTGTAAGATTTTCTATAGTGACTCGTCAAACTGTGTAAGACCGTTGTATTTCGCTTTCACTTCTCAGTCAATTAAGGAGATGCAGATGAAAAGCAAGACCAAATTAGTCACATCCTGCGTTAGCCATGAAGATGTTAAGTCGGCAATGGAACGGTACTTTAATCATGGTGGTAAAATTACCAAAATCGAAAACCATTGCCAGGAAATATTGCTCAAGCATGATATGGGTGAAGATGATATGACTTATATTGATCCCCACGCGGCAAATCCTGCCAGTAATGGATTAGGCGAAGTTGGTAATGTCCTCCAGCAAGAAATGCAAACAGTACGCGAAGAAACTTGAGCACAAGGGGGCTGATGAAAGTCGGTATGTTGTCTTTAATTTTGGTAGGGGCTCTGCTCCTTACCGTCAATCCTGAACAGGCAGAATCAGCCCAGCGCAACGGATTTTCAATCGAAGATCCTTTAGTGCCTCTGGAAGATATTTTAAGCGGAGGTCCGCCGCGTGACGGCATTCCGTCTATAGATTCCCCAACGTTTATCTCGGCCACAGAAGCAGATTGGCTTTTACCGAACAGCCGCGTTTTGGGTTTGGAAATCAATGGTGTCGTTCGGGCTTATCCACTGGCCATTCTCAATTGGCATGAAATCGTCAATGACACCGCAGGAGGAGTTCCGCTGGCAATTACCTTTTGTCCGCTCTGTGGTACCGGAATGGCATTTCGCCGGGATTTCAAAGGCACTGTTACAACGCTCGGTGTTTCCGGTCTGCTATATAACAGCGACCTTCTGCTCTATGACAGGCAGAGTGAGTCACTTTGGTCTCAAGTCATGGGGCAAGCTGTCAGTGGTCCCCGAAAAGGTGAAAGGTTGGTTGCTGTACCAATCGAACATACAACCTGGGAGGACTGGAAAACTCAGCATCCTGACACAGAAGTTCTCTCAAAGGAAACCGGATTCAGTCGTGCTTATGGACGATCTCCTTATGGAGACTATTACGAAAACGGCGACATCTATTTTCCCTTGTCATTCCGCAGCAGTCAGTATCATCCCAAAGAAAGAGTCATTGGGATCGAGGTCGATGGCAAGTTTAAAGCCTATCCATTTGCGGAATTGTCACAGGTACAATCTCCTCTTGAAGACACTTTTGCCGGACAAAAATTTACCCTGGAATTTAATCTTGAAACACGGAACGGAGTTATCCGTGATCCTCAAGGAAAAGTCTTGCCGAGTGTAAACGCATTCTGGTTCGCGTGGTATGCTTTTCATCCGGAAACTAAAATTTTTCTTGGTAAAAATTAAGGATTGTAGCTTCCGGCCATGTCTTGTAGAATTCCTTCGTATTACTCTGGAATCTTTCTCCTTTAAAGGTAATCATGTCTTCACTTGCTTTTAAAACCGTCAAGCATGCGGTATTTGACGCCTACGGCACCCTCTTTGATGTTCATTCTGCGGCTTCCCGACACCAGGAAAAGTTAGGTGAAAATGCACAAGCGGTTTCCGCATTGTGGCGTACAAAACAATTGGAGTACACTTGGTTACGCAGCTTGATGCAGCGTTACATAAATTTTGCTAAAGTGACTCAAGACGCGCTGGACTATGCACTTGATTCTCATGGTATAAACGACGAGACTTTACGCCAAGACCTGTTGAATGCATATCACGAATTAGCTTGTTATCCGGAAGTTCCGGAAACTTTATCTAAGCTCAAAAAGCTTGGACTTGGAACAGCCATACTTTCAAACGGGACGTTAGAAATGCTCGAAGCGGGCGTCCGCAACAGTCAATTGGAAGATCTTTTGGATGCAGTATTTTCAGTAGACACGATCAGAATTTTCAAGCCTGACCCTCAAGTTTATCAATTGGCGGTTGATCAACTCGGTTGTAATCCAAAAGAAATATTATTCTTTTCCTCAAATGCCTGGGATGTTTCCGGAGCAGCTACTTTTGGTTATCAAGCGGTATGGGTCAATCGTTTTGGACAAGCGCCGGAACGCCTGCCGGGAACACCGGTACTTGAAATCAAAACTCTTGATGCTGTCTTACAATATTTGCCTGCTGATTGATTGCTAAAACCTTAACAATCCTAAAATACTTTAGAATTTTATTTAAAACTACTTGACAAAATAAATATAATTTATTATTTTAGAACTTGCTTAAATACTTTTTTTAAGGAAATGATATGAAATACAAAATGGCTAAGTATGGCGGTATTGGTACTGTAGTAATGGCACTGTGTTGTTTTACGCCAATCCTGGTATTTGCGTTGACGGGTATCGGACTGGTGTTCGTTATCGATTATTTAGAGTATTTTTTGATGCCCTTGCTGGGATTTTTTGTAGTAATGACCGGTTATGGAATTGACCTTTATCGGCAGGAAAAACAGTGTGGTGAACTTCCGGAAAATCTAAATTCATAGAAATAAACATGCGTTGTGTAGGACCTACTTTGTCTGAAAAAGAACTTCAAAATTTACAAGACCAATACTTGTTCCATCCTGAAATGGAGGAGTGTGCGGAATTCTATAATTTAATTTCTAATCCAATTCGTCTGAAAATCATTCATCTTTTAAGAGAAAAAAAAGCGGTTTGTGTTTGTGATCTAAAAGACATTTTCGGTGTAACCGCCGCTGCGGTTTCTCAGCATTTAGCGAAATTAAAAGCACACCGCATTGCAAAATCTACCAAGCAGGGGCAGACGGTGTTTTATTCGCTGACAGATCATCCGTTTCTGTCGCTGATTCCTGTACAGAAAATGTCTCAAAAATAAAGGAGAGTATCATGCTGTTCGCAGATCTAAAACCGGCATTAATCAGTCTCTCCACTGCGTTTGGCTCGACGATTTGTTGCGTACTGCCTATGACGATAGTTTTACTCGGTTTGGGTAGTGGGGCATTCATGATGGTTACCATGCAGTACCGCATCATTCTGTATCCGCTGGGACTGCTTGGGCTGGTGACGGCCTATTGGCTCTACTTCCGCCGCAAGAAAGTCTGTGAAGCCCAAGCTTGTCAGATGCAAGGCAAACGCTGGAATATAGCCGCACTTGTTTTTTCCACTGTTCTGATGAGTTTAGTAACTTATGTAGACTTTTTTCTTGTTTCATTGTGAAGGAGAATTATGAGAAAAATAGTATTGCTTTTAGGGCTCGTGCTGCTGTTGCTGACGGCTCCGGTTTTGTCGCAGGAGGAAACTCCTCAACTTGAAAAAGCAGTATTGAGTTTGAGCGGACTCTCCTGAGGCGGTTGAGTGGCGATTGTCAAATCGTCCCTTTCAGGTCTGGAAGGCGTAACCGCATCTAAAATCAGTTTGACGGAAGCTTCCGTCTGGTATGATCCGCAAAAGACGAATCCGCAATTAATTGTTGCGGCAATCACAAATTCCGGATATGGTGCAGAAGTCTTGGAGGTACAGGCGGTTGAAGCAAACTCGATCCCCAATGATTGCCTGTTTTTAGGCTGGTTTTGTTGAATTTATTTTCATTGAATAAGCGAAAAATATTTTGCTTTCAAGAACATTGAGAACAAAAATATCTGCTAGAAATAACCTATTTTTCCTCTTCGCTTAGACCACAATTTCAGGTTGAAATTATTAAATTAAAAAAATTCGGTATTGTGTTGTAATAATTCCGGATGGCAGGACGGGTAGCCGCTCGCGGAGTCGGCGGCTGTATCGGCTGTCACATTGGTGCTCCCGGCAAGGACTTTGTCTTTCGGCATAACCGCTATCCCTAACAGTAATGTCCAACAGATAAGCTCGATCAACATCCCGAAACCCCCGCTTTGGGGTGTTGATAAGTCGGCAATCCGGAATTCAATCCCAGGGGAACACCCCGGATTTCTGATTGCTTTTCCACTGAAGTCTGCTCAAAGTTTAAAAAAATCCGCAAGCCCTGTTAAGCCAGGAAAAGATTTGCTACTATGAAACTGCTAATTATTTGTTTGACTATTATTTAAGAAAGTGCTTAAATACTTAAAAGCTATAATGTTAGCTTAAATGATAGTTTTATTTGGCTTTTAGCCAAGAAAGAACTTAAACCGTGTCATTGCTTACGAAGCGCAAAATATTGTCTATGCGACCACACTAATATCATTAAAAATTATCTCTATGCTTAAAATAACAAATAGTGTGCTTCGTCATTTTTACGGCGGCATATTGTTAAATTTGTCATCTCTTATTTTTGAGAATAATTATGAAAGCTTTATCTTTCAAAACAATGTCCGTTGCTTTTCTGCTGGTTTTTTTGTTTATTCCCTCGAGTAGCAATTTTTCCCTGCAAGCAACTGAAACAGAGGATCAGTTAGTGGTCGTCAACATTGATGGCTTGTCCTGCCCTTTTTGCGCGTTTGGGGTTGAAAAGAAATTGAAAATCCTTGAGGGTTTGAAGGACATTCTAATTAAAATGGATGAAGGACAGGCGCTGTTGACCTTTGAGGCAGGAGTGACGATTGATGTGGAAGCGATCAAGGCAGCCGTTGAGGACAGCGGTTTTACTGCAAGAGAAATTATTCTTCCCCAATCTTAATCAGTACACGCAAGAAAGAATAGGAATGCATGTTTAGGAAATGGAAAGGAGGATTTATACTTTCCTCAAGTTTATATTTTCTCGGGTTCGCCAATTTCGTTTCGGCACATGAACCAATTTTCGGCACCGGTCCCCATACTATTTACAAGGACGGGATTGGATTGGAGATGAAATATGAACGTGAACAAAGTCAGTACGGATACGATCAGGCGCTGCATCTTCATGCAACTTATGGCTTAACCCCTGATTGGGCGGTTGCAGTCGAAATTCCACAATTGCAGAAAGTGGAAGAAAATCAAAGAGCTGCCGGAACAGGTGATGTAATGCTGCAAACCAAATGGCGTTTTTACCGCAAGGATTTTGCGGAAGGACGTCAGGATCAGGTGGCTTTGCTGGCGGCAGTCAAATTGCCCACGGGCGACACTGAAAGCGAACCTACTTTAGGAAGCGGATCGACCGATACAATCATCGGATTCACGGTTGGTCGGGAATCCCGCACTCTTTATTATTTTGCGGATTTACGCTATCGCATGAATGGAGAAAACGATAAAAAAGCGAGCCTTACTTTGAAAAAAGGAAATGCCTGGCTTTATGGTGCTTCCTTTGGATTTCGGCCCTGGCTGAGTGAATATTGGGAACCGGGCCTGGTTTTTCTCATGGAACTCTTTGGTAAACAACAAGCCAAAAACACACTGAATAATCAAGCACTGGAAAACACCGGCGGGCACTCCACGTTTATGGGACCGTCATTTCTCTGGTCTTACAAAAACTGGATGGCCACCGGAGGAGTCTCTGTTCCGGTCATGCAAAATCTGAATGGCGAACAGGAAAAACAGCAATATCAATTTGCGCTGGGAATTGAATTACATATGTAATTTTGATACAAAAAATAAAAATGAATATTCAATCTAAGGATCTCTTGAAAATCAGCTGTTCAGTATCAGCACTACTTTCTATTTTTGCGGTTTTCGCCTTAAGTCTCGTTTTTTCTCAAAGCGTTTATGCAGAAGAATTTATTCCGCCGCGCTTTCTCGCTCAATGGGGAAGCCAAGGAAGCGATTCCGGAGAATTTGAGCGTCCGATAGGAATTGCGGTTGACGGCGATGACTTTGTTTATGTGAGCGATACCGGAAATCAGCGTATCCAGAAATTCACGGCTCAAGGTAAATTTGTGTTGAGTTGGGGCAAAGCCGGAAAGGAAGTTGGAATGCTCGACCGCCCCATGCATTTAAAGATCACTCCGGATGACAAGATTTATGTTGCTGAATTTGCAAATGACAGAATTCAAATCTTTGATCTTGAAGGAAAATCACTGGCCTTAATCGGCTCTTCCGGAAAAGGAGCAGGAGAATTTGATGCCCCCGGAGGTGTTGGGGTGGATCGACAGGGACGCATTTATGTCGCTGATTTTTATAATCATCGTGTTCAACCATTTTCCGCAAATTATTCCGCCTTGCCGCAAATTGGCAAGAAAGGCCGAATTTTTGGAGGAAACTTTGACTATCCCACCGATGTCGCAATTGGTCCGGATGACTCTCTTTATGTGGCGGATGGATACAACAATCGAATCCAAAAATTTTCTCCAGAAGGTGAATTTGTAACCAAATGGGGAGGATTTCTAGGAACCGGACTTAAGGGAGATTCTTCCGGCTCATTTGATGTGGCGACCGGAATTGAAGTGGATGCGCAAGGTCGGGTTTTTGTGGCAGATTTTTACAATAACCGCATTCAGATTTTTAATTCAGCAGGAGATTTTCTCGTCGAGTTTGGCGCTCAAGGCAATGCCGCCGGAGAATTTGATCGACCCACCGATATGACTGTCGATTCACAAGGCAACATCTACGTCGTAGATTTTGGCAATAACCGCATTCAGAAATTTTCAGCACTCACTGCAAAAACAAAACATGACTGAAAATTTATTAGCTCAACCAAGCGGAATTGAAAACCTTACTTCAATTCTGACCTGCCCGCATTGTGGACAATCTTCGGAAGAAATTATGCCTCCGGATATGTGACTCCGCATGCACAGCTGCAAGTTCTGCGGCAAAGATATTACAGCAAAATCCGGTGACTGCTGCGTCTTCTGTTCCTACGGCACAGTAAAATGTTCCGGTGAACCAAACAGGTCTTCAACCAGCAAGATTCCCACCCATGATTCCTGATTGCTCATCAGGTTACGTATGCTCAAAGTGCCGAACTCATGGTCATTCTCGCGGCCATCGCCTTTTAAAGCATACCCTTGATTCTCACCTGCATAAGAAGTTACATGACGGTGGTATCCGGCATTAACTTTGATTCGATACTGTTTTATATCCAGCGCTTGATTGGTCAAGGATGGATGGCGATTAGGGCAGTGATAACACTCTGAATAATTTTAAACGGAATTTTTCCAGTTTGCTACGAGTTTGAAATTTTGAATATGCGCTCGTTTATCTCTGTATCCACAACTTTGAGTCAACTTGTTTAATATCATGGATCAATTTTTGTGCATGATGATTTTTTGTGATTGCAAATCGAATAAAACCTCTGTAAAAATGATCTCAATCAAATTTTATTAAAATCTGTTTTTTCAAACTAATGGAAATATGGGGTACAAACTGGCACCGTTTTCTTCTTTGTTGATTGCCAACTTCATCATTTTGGTGTGTTTTGGTTTGCAAGGAATCCTGATCCCACTTCGGGGTGGGATTGAAAATTTTTCAGCTACTCTCCTTGGTATTATCGGTGGGGCTTATTATGCAGGTTATTTTTGGGGTGCGATTCACTGCCCGAAAGTGGTGCAGCGTTCAGGTCATATCCGCTCATTTGCGGTGTTTGCGTCTTTAGCATCAATCACACCACTGGTCCACGCCATTTTTCCCAACGAATACGTTTGGATAGCTCTCCGAGTTCTGTCCGGTTATTGTTTTGCTGGACTCATTTTAGTCATTGAAAGCTGGCTCAACGAACAGGTGGACAATGAAAACAGAGGTCGATTGTTTGGGACTTATTTAATGGTCACCTTGCTATCCCTTAT
>Ga0208571_1000363_pt1 | contig 17190 bp, 15 predicted proteins | sample DeeseametaMP0103_FD_184223 | JGI IMG/M metagenome (GOLD analysis project Ga0208571, IMG submission 184223) | Marine microbial communities from the Deep Atlantic Ocean - MP0103 (SPAdes) | ecosystem: Environmental > Aquatic > Marine > Oceanic | place: Atlantic Ocean | collected 2010-12-22
AGTAATCATCGTAACGAGCTTTTAAGTTCACTTCTACTGTATCAGAAACTGGTAGTACTGATTCGAAGAAAACAGCTGTCACATCACGGTCACCCATTGAAGAGTTACCAGCAGAGCCACCGATTAGGCCAGCTTCAGATTGACCATCGTAAATATCTTCGTAAGTTTGTTCAAAGTACTCAACACCTACGTAGTGAGCAACAGCGCCCCCTGGTAGTTCAAATAAGTCAAAACCTAAACCAGCAAAGTATTGGTCAAAAGTAGAAGCAGAGCTTTGTAACGTAGTCGATTTCATGTTGGCAATGCCTTCATCAGAGCCTAAATCGATATCGTTAGCTTCGTTGTATGCTAAACCGCTGTAAGAAAGGTAGTACTCGCCTACAGATTTGTTATCTGCTTTATTGTGGTGGTAGTAAACTTCCCAAGAAGCGTTGTTCCAATCTAAATCACCACGTAAACCAGCTGTTAAATCTTGGTTGTAATCATCTACGTTACCATCACGTGTACCAATACCTACCCAACGGAATAAACCATATGCACCGTCTTCACCGTATGGGTTATGCGGGTTATCAGCTGCCATGTTTTCCCATGCTGCAGCCGGTGGAGCGTAACGACCAAATGAAGAGTTTTGTACAAACATTGTTTGAGCAAAGAACTCAATGTCGTCTGTTAGCTCGTAGTTAGCACTAACATATAATGTGTTACGGTCAATTGAAGCCGTGTTGTAAGATACATTAGCAAATGCATACATACAGTATTCAGAGCCAGGACCCCAATCTTCGTTTGCATCAACGCGGCGGAAAGTATCTTCACCGTATTCAGAGATTAAATCGTCACATAAAAGTGAAGCTGACGCTGTAGCAAAATCAGGTGAAAGTACAGTAGCGCCGTAGTAAGACCAACCTACAGTATCTGCAGTGTAAGCCTCAATGTCGCCATCACCGTCTAAATCACCAATTTGCGCTTTAGTGTAGTCACGGTCAGCATCTGAAATGCCTTTACGAGATTGGTGGTCAAAAGAGAATGTAATGTTACCTTTATCGCTAGATACACCACCTGTTACAGAAAACTCTGTAGAAGTAGTACCTTCGTCTTGGTCACGGTGACCTGCACCGATGTTAAACGTTAGGCCTTCAAAGTTTTCTTTTAAAATTACGTTAACAACACCTGCCATTGCATCAGAACCATAAATAGAAGATGCACCTTCAGTCATGATATCGATACGTTCAACAGCAGCCATTGGAATAGCATTAAGGTTAGCAGAAGCACCACCTAATGTTGGTGAACCTGGGAAACGGCGGCCATTTAAAAGTACTAAAGTACGACGTGAGCCAGCACCACGTAAATTGATAGTTGCTTGAGATTGTGCTGAGCTACCAGAACGCTCTGAGAACGAACCGAATGAGTTTAATGAACTAGAACGTAGTGCATCTGCAACTGTGTAGTCACCTTCTAGCTTGATATCAGCAGAAGTAATAGATACTACCGGAGAAGCACCCTCTAAATCTGTACGTTTGATACGTGAACCAGTTACTTGGATGCGTTCTACTTTTTCAGCAGACTCTTCTTCTGCAGCAAATGAACTTGACGAAAATGCAGCTGTTGATACTGCACCAAATGCAATCGCTAAGCGAACTGCCTTTGAAACTTTATTATTTAACATTTGATTCTCCCTGGGTCACCACTTGTTAGAAGCGACTATTATTTAATTATTTTTTGTTGTCACAGTTTGTTAACAGCGACTAAACCAAATACTAAACAAAAAATATCTAAAAGCCAACCACTGTTAACCAAATATTAATTAAAAAAGGGTTTTTTATTGTTTTTTAGCTTAGATGAGGAATAACTGTACAAAAATGAAGCTAAAGCGTGGATTGTGCAATCAAAAATTGCATTAATAGGTACAAGTTAGAATAGTTCGAACTGTTTTAGCTCGAAACTATTTACGTTAACGTTAACAAATTGCGTAATCATTTCTAATAGAGGTACAATTTGTTTGTCTATATACAATGGGTAGTCGTAGCTATGCAGCCCTTGATACAGCTCAACACCGTGCGTTGTGTAAACAAATGTAACAAATTCACCTCTTTTTAGCGTAAATTCACTATTTTGTTTCTGAAACTTTTTTACTGCTTGTACATGGGGAGGGATATTTTTTTGATAGTCGGTTAAGTTTTGACCTAAACGTTTTTTAAAAACCAGCAAATGATCAAATTCGCCACGTAAAAGTTTACTAATGTAATCATTTACAAGGTCATTAATTTGCTCTGGTTGCTTAAAAAGGAGGGTAAATAAATCAAATTGAAACTGTTGAGCCAGTTTAGTCCAGTCACTTCTTACGGTTTCTAAGCCTTTAAAAACCAATTTTGATTCATCCGGCTTTATTAACTGCCCCACATAGCGTTTTTTAGACCCCACGCTTTTACCTCTTATGGTGGGTAAAAAGAAGGGGCTATAAAGCGATTCAAACTCTATTTCTAAATGGCTAGTTAAATTATGTTTAGCGTGTATGTTTTGCTGCCACAATGTGTTTATGTGTTTAGCTAACTGTTTACCTATTTTATTACACGCCTCAACACTTAAATCATCCGTTAGTTTTACAAAGGTCGAATCGGTATCTCCGTAAATAACACTATAACCTTGCTCTTCAATCCACTTTTTAGTTTGCAGCATTATCTCATGGCCACGCAAAGTAATAGAGCTTGAGAGTCGAGGGTCATAAAAACGACAGCCTTGTGAGCCTAATACACCATATAAACTGTTCATTATTATTTTAATCGCTTGAGATAGCATTAAATCGTGATTATCTTTTGCCCTTTGGCGCTGTAGCGCTAGGCTTTTTATAAGCGCTGGTAAATGGTGCTGCTCTCTTGAAAATAATGCGTTATTAAACCCTTCAATACTGTTTTCAGGGTTTTCAATTCCTTCTATTAGTCCAAGCGGGTCTATATAAAAGGTTTGCATAATACTGGGATACAGGCTTTTAAAATCAAGCACTATGACATTTTTATACAGCCCCGGTACCGACTCCATAACATAACCACCTGGGCTTTCAAACGTCAGCCCATGGTCGCCCATATTAGGTGCTACATAACCGCTGCGATGTAATAAAGGCAAATACATGTTTACAAAAGCCGCCACTGAGCCGCCGCGTTTTTCCAGCTCAAGGCCTGTTAATTGTGTGCGAATAACAGCAAAATCGAGAAGTTTTAGCTTATCGAATATTTTATTAACGAGTATGCAGTCTTGCCGATTGTAGTTAGCGAGCGCGAGTTTATCCTCATTAAATTGACGAATAATTTCTTGTAAGCTGTTACTAGATTCAATTAATTTAGACTCGCCTAAAATTTCTTTAGCTACATTAGCAAGTGAAAAAGTTTCAAAACTATAAGTGGCATTTTTTAGAGTATCAATGCCATCAATTACACAGCGCCCGGGAATAGAAACCCGTGTAAAATGGCCTTTTCGAACATATAAAGGAAGGTTTCCTCTTCCTAGTAATAGTTTTACCCCCAGTGCCACAGAGCGCTCATAAATAACTGCAAAATCAAACTCAATAACATTCCACCCAATAATAATATCTGGGTCGCACTGCTTAATAAGTGTTACAAGTTGCTGTAATAGTGCAACCTCGTCTGCGCACCATATAATAGTATAACCAATCACTGGTTCGTGATGCTCGGGCTCTCCAATCATAATTACGCAATCTAAACCACAGCCTACCAAGCCAATAGAAAACAACACCCCACTTTCATTGCACTCTATATCAAGTGACAACTTAGAAAGCTCGGGCGTATAATCGGCATTGGTTTTTAATTTAGCATCTAAAATTTCAGTGTAATGTGCATGATCCACTCGTTTACCCGTGATCCACGCCCCGCCTTTAATAAAGCGCTCCATTAAATAGCGCTCAATGGGCCTTATATCATCTTCATAAAGTGTAATACCGCGACTTTTTAACGCTTTGCTCGCGCTATAAAAGTGTTTGAGTGAGTAAAAGTAACAGCCACACATATCTTGCTGCTGAAAATTTTTAAGTGAAAGAGGTTTAATTAAAAAGTTTAGTGATTCGGCAGATAAAATGGCTTGAGCTGCTTTTGTATCTGAGTTTTTTATAAAAAATAGTGCGGTTTCATTCTCAGAAATTGTCTTTATTGGTCCATTATCGGTAGCAAACCAAATTTCATATTGTAAACCCTGAGCGCTATCGTGCGCTTGTGCAGAAAGTACAAAACCAGATGTTAAATACACTATCAATAAACCTTACTTATATTTTGTTTTTCTACTTTAGGGCCATGAACGTTAAGGATTGAAAATTGTTCAACCTCAAAATATAAACAGGCCATAATAGGGAGTAATTTATAAACTTAAAAAATCGCCGCATTAATTTACTAAATTAATTTCATCCTTGCTTGTAGTTACACGGTTATAACTCTAAAATCCATACACTGTAATTATATACATATTTTAGGTTTATCTCCCCATGCTTTCTGACCAACTAAAAAAAACAATTAGGCAAGTACACCAGCATGTGGCTAGTAACCTTACTGATTACCGCCCACGCAGTAGCCAAAACTACCTTGTTGCCGAAATAGCAAAAACACTGGCTGGCGAATACCATAAAAAACAGCGAATATGTGTTATTGAGGCTGGCACAGGGACTGGTAAATCACTTGCTTATTGTTTGGGCGCGTTACCGCTTGCCCTTGCTCAAAAAAAGAAGCTGGTTATATCTACTGCTACCGTGGCCCTACAAGAGCAATTAATAGCAAAAGAGCTGCCTTTTTTTAAAAAACACTCAGGGCTCGACTTTAAGTTTGACCTAGTAAAAGGTAGGCAACGCTATATATGTGCCCATAAATTACATAACGCTGTTAATGGCGATAGCCAAACCCAAATGGAGTTTATGCCCACACTTACCTCGCCGCTAAGTGATATGGAAACGAAATGCTTAAAAGGCCTTTACGATGCCTATGTAAATAAAAAATGGCAAGGCGACAGAGATAGTTGGGCCGACACCATACCCGATAGAGTGTGGAACTTAATCGCATGCGATAAACAAACTTGCCAACGCCAAATGAAAGCCCATCAAACCTGCCCGTTTCAGCTTGCTCGTAATCAGCTTATGCAAATGGATGTGCTTGTTATTAACCATTCACTGCTACTGGCAGATTTGGATTTAGGGGGCGGTAAAATTTTACCCGAACCTGATAACACCATTTATGTAATAGATGAAGCGCACCACCTTGCGCATATTACCCGCGACTTTTCATCGGCAGCGGCCACTATTAAAGGCACCATTGATTGGCTCGATAAGCTCACCAAATTTAGTGGCAAAATGTCTAAGGTATTAGTGGGTCAAAAAGCCATTGGTCAAAATTTCAAATTGTGCGATAGCATTAACGATGCTAATAAAGACTTAAAAGTGGTGCGTGATATTCTCGATAACGCCGACTTTGAATACTCAAAAGACGATACATATCGTTTTGAGCATGGCGAAATACCAAAATCATTGCACAACAAAGCTAAAGATATAAGTGACGCCACACTAGATGCACTGCGTTGCTTAAACAAAATGCACGATACCCTCACTCAAGATGTAAGTGATGGCGATATAAAACCCTACGTTGCCGACCCTGTTTTGGCCGAAAGCGGACACTATATAAACCGCTTAGAGCAATTAAATAAGCTGTGGTATAGCTATGCAAATAAAGGCGAAGGTACACCTCACGCAAGGTGGATCAAACGTTTAGAATATAAAAACCATCACGATCACCTATTAAGTGATTGCCCTATCGAAGTTGGCTACTACTTAAAAGACAAACTATGGAATGAATGCGCAGGAGCGGTACTATGCTCGGCAACTTTAAGTGCTCTCGGTTCGTTTGACCACTTTGCCTATGAAAGCGGCTTAGCAAAAGAAGAAGGCGTTAAATTTATTAAAGTGCCCTCACCTTTTGATTACCCTAAACAAGCAACCTTGCGTATCCCGGTAAGTAAAATTGAGCCAACCGACAAAGCATTTAGTGACCATATAGCGCAAACTTTGCCTGAGTACTTAAACACAAAAAAAGCTAATTTGGTGTTGTTTGCCTCGTACTGGCAAATGGACCATGTGGCTAAGTTTCTTAGAACAAAAGGTTTTAACTTATTAGTGCAAGGCGAAATGTCGCGCGAGGCATTATTAAAAAAACACACCCAAAATATTGATAGCGGTAAAGGTAGTATTTTATTTGGTACACAAAGCCTCTCAGAAGGGCTTGATTTACCAGGTAAATATTTAGAAAACTTAATAATTACAAAAATACCGTTTGCAGTACCTACATCACCAATAGAAGAAGCCCAAGCCGAATTTGTACAAAGTAAAGGCGGTAATCCATTTTTGTCTATAACGGTGCCCGATGCAGCAAAGAAATTGGTACAAAGCTGTGGTAGACTGCTGCGAAAAGAGAGCGATGAAGGCCGTATAACCATTCTCGATAGACGCTTAGTTACCAAGCGCTACGGCAAAGCCATGCTCGACACCTTACCACCTTTTAAAAGACAAATAGATTATTAATGTTTGAACTTGCTTTAGATCCCACAACACTGGCAATTTTATGTGCCGCGGCCCTTGCTGCTGGCTTTATTGACGCAATTGCTGGCGGCGGTGGCTTATTAACAGTCCCTGCACTACTCACCGCTGGCTTGCCACCGCATGTAACGCTTGGCACCAACAAGCTTGCGGCAAGCTTTGGCTCATTAACGGCCAGCTACACGTATTATAAAAAAAATCTATTTAGTCCTAAATTTTGGGCAAACTCCATTTTTGCTACAGCCATAGGCGCTGTGATTGGTACGTTAATAGTCGATCACTTAAGTATTGAATTTTTAAATAAGCTTTTGCCTATCATTATTATTATGGTGGCCTGTTATAGCTTGTTTGGTAGTTTAAGCACCACACAGGGCGATGATTTACCAAAAGTAACACCAATACTTAAACTAAAGCAGTGGTTACAGGGCTTAGCGTTAGGTTTTTTTGATGGCGTAGCAGGCCCAGGCGCCGGTACTTTTTGGACCGCATCTAATAGTTTATTTTATAAAATGAGCTTACTGCTTAACTGTGGTTTAGCCCGTTCAATGAACTTTGTATCTAATTTTATATCGCTTATTACCTTTGTGGCACTTGGTCATGTAAACTTTTTATTAGGCCTTATCATGGGCTTTTTTATTATGTTAGGTGCTTGGATTGGCGCTCACTCAGCCATTCGCTTTGGCGGTAAGTTTATTCGGCCTGTTTTTAACACTATGGTTATACTGCTAGCATTAAAACTGATTTACGAGGCTTATTTGTAAATGCAAACACACGCGTTAGATAAATTACGCCAACAAGTTGCTACGCTTAAACAACAAGCTGAGCAATTTGATAGCGCAAAGTTGTTTTCTAAAAACCGCTATATGCAGGCGCAGCCTAGTTTATTTGACCGCGGCGTATTTAGTACTAAAAGCATGAACTTAACTGACTACGTAACAGAAATTGAAGACGAAATTACCAGCTTACCACCCAGTGATCATCGCCATGCTTATGCTTATGCACTCGAGCGCATAGGTAATCAAGTACAAGCTGTATTTAGTGTTATTAAATCGACCCCCATCTGGGCAAAAGAAAACAAAAGCCAGTACAAACCTAGACCCAAAAATACGGTTTATAAGCAAGCCGTAAAAAAAATAATGCAATCGTCGCACGAGCTATACGACGAGCTTAAACAAAACCACGAGTTTGAACGACGCTTAGTGTTAATGATTGAAGAGCGTAAACTACAAATGGAAAAAGCCAGCCCAGCGCAAGCACAAAAACTTAATATGGAAATTTTAACCACGCATGCGCGTTTAGGCCGCTGCCGTAAAGCTATTTCGGCCACCGAAGATAAAATTCAACAAGTCGAAAAACAACAATTACGCTAATGCAGCTTTTTTACCACCCGCTTTACAGTGATTTAACGCTTCCTGAGCGCCACCGTTTTCCTATTCAAAAATACCAAATGCTAAAAGCAGAAATAGAAGGCTTGGGCTTTGGGGCTACACAGTTTAGTACACCAACCAAAGCAACGCCCGAGCAGCTTGCACTGTGCCATAGCCAAGGCTACATAAATGATTTTTTAAACGCCACGCTCAGTAATAAAGCAATTAAAAAAATGGGTTTCCCGTATTCACGCGAATTAGTAGAGCGTACGCTACTTTCGGTTGGGGCAAGTATTCAAGGTAGCGAATACGCACTAAAACATGGTTTTTGCGCTAATTTAAGTGGTGGCTATCATCATGCATATAGCGATTACGGCAGTGGCTTTTGTATTTTTAACGACTTAGCTGTGGCTGGCGCGCATTTAATCAATACAAACCAAGCCGATACCATATTAATATTTGATTGTGATGTACACCAAGGCGATGGCACAGCACAAATTACGCAACATAATAACGCTATAGTTACTTGCTCTATTCACTGCGAGCAAAATTTTCCGCGCTTAAAGCAACACTCCGATTACGACTTCGCCCTACCTGCCAACACATTAGATACCGAGTACTTAACAACGCTAAAACAAGCCCTCGAATTTTGCGTGCGTATTCATAACCCCGACATTATTTTATATAACGCAGGGGCTGATATTTACGAAAAAGACGAGCTAGGGTTATTTAACGTATCGCTTGAAGGGGTTTATGCGCGCGATCATTTTATTGTTAACTACTGCAAAGCCCATAACATCCCACTTATGTGCGCTTTAGGTGGCGGTTATCAACGTAATTTAAATGCGTTAATTAATGTTCATAAACAACTATTTAAAGCTGCTATCGATTTATTTTAGTGCTTAGTATACACTCAAATAAACGGACTCTATAAAAGGCGCTAGCACGATGCGACTGCACGACGACATACATAACTTTTACGAAAAAATTGTGGTTGAAGAAATCATTAAACGTAAACTAGATAAAGTTTACAGTGAAGATGTAATGGCCGATTTTTGTTGCACGGTACTTAATCAATTGCCGCCACGTTATATTAGATACGATGTAGATATGGCCTTTTATTTACCACAAAGTGAACGTATTCACATGGAAGAGCGCGTACAAACCGCTATAGACGTTGCTATTAGCCAAATTTCAAAAAAGAAAGATTTAGATGACCAGCCCACTTGATAACGCCCCTACACATGTAAAACTGGCAGTAGATTTAATTATGCTTTTGGAGCAGCACGAGGTTGCTCCAGAGGATGTATTAAAAGCGCTCGAAATTGTAAAAAGTGACTTTGAACAAAAACAAGCCACCGCTTAGCATTACTCTTTTGTTTGCACTTCGTATTTAGTCACAGTGCCATCGTGTTTGTTGCAATCAATTTTAATCTCGCCAAACGTGCGTCTTGGGGTTGTTGAGCGACGGCACGTCATTTTTTGTGCTTTACTACCATATTGGCTTATGTACAACGCAACGGTTTCGTCTATTTTAAGCTGTTGCGCCGAAGTGGCCGCGTTATAAAAGGTATTGTATTGCGCCTGCCAACTTTCAACTCCAGCCTCTTTTGCAACGCCTAGCCACCCCATACCCATGTTAGTAGATTGTGTTAAGTACTGCCCTTTTAAAAACATAAACGACAATGTGTATTGCGCGCTTTTATACCCAAGTGCTGCAGGGTCTTTTAGATACATAAAAGCTTGTTTATAATCACCTTTTTTATACGCTTTTATGCCATTGTACTCATGTTTTTTCATGGTTATATCATCGTATAAATTAATAGGCGTAGACCCACAACCACTTAATAAACCCACTCCCATAATTGCTGTGATCAGTAAATATCGGCTCATGACTATTCCTTTTTTATTATTTTTATATGCGAGTACCGAATCTGGCTTACAGTTAATGCAAAGCCTGTTACTCTGTAAATTAATTTGTATAATTAAAATACTATCATGAGCTTAGCAAGTTTACTTCGGTTATTTTTTCTGGCTGCAATTTGGGGCGCGTCATTTTTATTTATGCGAATGGCAGCAAACAGCTTAGGCCCAGCGGTGTTAATAGAGTTTAGAGTTGGCTTTGCCGCACTCACCCTCTTTATTGTGGCGCTGTACTTAAAACGCCGCTTGGCGTTTACTGCGCACACAAAGCACTTTTTTATAATTGGTGCACTTAACTCCGCCCTACCCTTTTTACTGTTTGCTTATGCCGCGCAAACGATTAGCGCCTCTACTTTATCTATTTTAAATTCTACAACGCCCATATGGGGCGCGGTGGTGGGCATTATTTGGAGCAAAACCAAACCGACTAAAAGCATGGTGTTAGGTTTGCTGTTAGGTTTAATAGGCGTGGCCATTTTAGTTGGGCAAAATCATTTTGTATTAAATAGTCAGTCACTTATTGCTATTGCAGCAGCGCTAAGCGCCTCACTGTGTTATGCCATTGCATCCCATTATACAAAAAATGCCCCTAAGCTTGCCCCATTCGATAACGCACACGGCTCTATGTGGGCAGCCAGTTTTATAGTACTGCCCCTTATACTTTTTATGCCAATGCGCGAAGTACCTAGTACCAACGTTATGCTCGGCGTATTAGCACTTGGCGTGGTGTGTACCGCACTTGCTTATATTTTATTTTTTAAACTTATTGACGATATAGGCCCAACCTCAGCTTTAACGGTTACGTTTTTAATTCCGCTATTTGGCATTTTTTGGGGGCATTTAATTTTAGATGAGCAAATAGGGCCAAATACGTTACTCGGCGCATTATTTGTAATTGTGGGCACTATGCTGGTTACTGGTTTTTTACCACGAAAAAAGCACTTAGCTAAAACAAGCTAAGTACTTATATCAAGTGCTTTTACCAAACGCTTACTTTTGAGTCTTTTTGCTTAAGTTTTCAATTAAGTCTTGTGCGCTATAGCTGTTGTCGCTGGGTTTAATGCCTTTGCCCATTTTAATGTCAATCAGGGTGTGTACTTCTTTGCGTTTATCATTGTTGCTCACTTGTACGCCTACGCTATTGCTCGGGCGTACGCGTGTTTCGCAGGTTAATAAACCGCAGTTTCGCTCATATTGCTGGCTGTGTGATGCACTAATAGATGACGCGGGCGCTTGCGATTTAGACTCAACAAAGGTTTCTTTATTTGTTACAACAAACCAGTCGTAGCCTTGCGCTTGGGTAAGTTCAGCCGCGCGTAACAATGCATAGTCACCGGCATCGGCTACGTTGTTTGACACACTTTTAAACTCGACGCGGTATTGATCGTCACTAATTTTTTGCTCGCTATAACCTTGTGAGCCATTATTAGCTGGGCGGTAGTCGGGTTTAGATGCGCAACCCGCCATAAGTAAAATACTGATAATTAAAATAGATGTTTTCATTATTCACCTCGTTTTATAAAAACTATTATTGGTTTAACTGCCACTTTGCACTAATTGCTTGCTGCTCTTGCGCTCTATCTAGTGGTGCGCCGTTGATCATGCTATCTATAACAGCATCTAACTCACTGTTATTAGACGCCGTTTGATATTGCGCGCCATTATCACTTTGCTGCGCGGCTGTTTGCGCTTTAATTTGCCAACCGCTTTGCGCTTTACAAGCAATGCTTGTTTGCGTGGTATTGTTTGAGCTTAGCGCATACTGCCTACAAAGCTCACCTTGCTGATTGTTAAAGCTAAGCTGCGCGCTAAATACTGAGCCATCACTTTGCTTATACTCACCACTACTTAGCTGTGTATCAAGGGCAGAGGCTATGTTACTGGCTACTAAATTTTGCGACTCATTGGGTTGTAAATAACTAGTCATTGCAATACCAAATACCACGGCAACGCTTGCAGCTATTGCTAAGCTTTTATTAGCCGACTGCTTAACCCTTTGCCAAGGCGTTAACGTTACTACATTGCTATTTAACGTGTTTTTTGTCGTTGCTGTATCAAGCTTTGCAACCGTTTTAGCTAATGAGTCACTAAGGGGTGCGTCATCAATACTTGTTGCGTGCTCTTTTACTCGCATGTCTACTTCGCTTAGCTCTGCAAGTCGCATTACTAGTTCATCATCGGTTTCAAGGGCTTTGCGCACTTGCTCCATTTCGTGCTCGCTTAGCTCTGAGTCTAAAAAGGCGCTAAGTGTTTCGTCGTTAATGTTCATACTTGCTCCTTTTTAAAGTCGGGTTTTATTAAATTATAAAGTGTACTGCGTGCTCGCGATAATTTACTCATTACACTGCCTATAGGTATATCGAGTGTATGTGCTACTTCTTTATAGGCCATGCCCTGCACTGCCACCAGCGATACAATGGCGCGTTGCTCTTCGGGTAATTGCCCAAGTGCTGTATTTACATTTTTAAGCATTTGTTTGTTTTCGAGTGTTTGGTGCTCATTACTTGTAATTGGCTCTGGTAAAACATCGGCCTGGGCCGTATTTTGCCTTACCTTGCGTGAGCGGTATTCGTCTATCCACACATTGCGGCAAATTTTAAACGCCCATTTAGCAGGCTCAACGTCATCCGGAATGCCTTTTACTAATAGTTTTTCAATTGTTATTTGCACTACATCGTCTGCATCTGCTTTACTACCCGTTAGCGAATAGGCAAAACGCCTAAGCATGGGCAATAAGGTTTTTAATGTTTCGTTCATTGATTTTTACCCCTTTTATAAAGAAGACGATTCAAAAAAACATTTATTCCCAAATAATCAAAATAATTTGAATAATGAAATATTTCTATGTGTTAAACGTTAACTACAAGCATGATAAATTTAATAGAAGTAACCCACTATGAATATTAAAAACACACGCGTTAAACACATAATAGCCGCTTCGCTTTGCATATTTAGCGCAACGAGCTCTGCCAATATAGTGAGAGTCGATCAAGTGCTTGGGCAGTTAAACCCAATAGAGCAGCGTATTGAGCAAACAATAGAGCGAGCACAACGCCTGCCGCTTCCGCCGCCTGTACCACAAGTTTCGATTGATGAACTAAAAGCGCAAATGAGTGAGCCAATTAGCAGCTTACCCAATGTGCTTAACATTAATATAAATAGCCAAAACACCGCATTTGTTGAAGTAGAGCTAGAAAACGGCTTTAGAGCAATAGAGCGCCAATGGTTATTAATGGCCAATAGCCAACAACTTAATACCCTAAAGCAGCAAAATGTAACCATTGTGTCGGTAAAAAATTACAACGCACTTAACATGAGTTTAGTTCGCTTTAACGTGCCCCAAGGTGTTAATTCTAAAAGTGAGTTATTAAAAGCACTTAACTTAGATGAGTCTGCAATACTTGACCGAAACCACATATACCAAGCGCAAAAAGGCGAGCCTACCGCAAAAGTAACATCAAATAACTCTATTGCCTCCTACTGCACACAAAGCGTAAAAATTGGCATGATCGACAGCGCCATTAATACCAAACACAGTGCTTTTAAAAGCACAAATATCACCACGCAAAGCTTTTTACCACAAGGGTTAAGCTCGCCTAATTTACACGGCACCGCCATTGCAGGGCTAATTACAGGTAAAGGCACAAAACTTAACCCGCTTTTAAGCAATGCCAAGCTTTACAGTGCCGAGGTGTTTTATAGGCAATCTGAATATGCACAAGGGGCTACATTATTTGCCATAGTAGAAGCACTTAACTGGCTAGTCAGTAATAAAATACCCGTAATAAATATGAGCCTAACAGGGCCAAATAACGCAGTTTTAGAAGCAAGTATTACTGCAGCAATAAAACAAAACGTGTTAATTGTAGCTGCTGCAGGTAACCAAGGGCCGGCGTCGCAGCCGTTATACCCAGGTGCGTATAAAAGCGTGATAGCGGTAAGTGCTATTGATTCACAAAACCAAATTTATAGATGGTCAAATAAAGGCGATTACATAGACTTTGCAGCCCTTGGTGTAAATGTTGTTACAAGCCAAGGCAATGGAAAATTTGGAAGGGAGTCGGGTACGTCAATGGCAGCGCCGCATGTAAGCGCGGCATTAAGTTGTTTATTGTTAAAACATGGTAATAATAAAACCAAAGCACTTAACGAGCTTACATCGCTGGCCGTCGACTTAGGCGAGCAAGGCAAAGACAACACCTTTGGTTATGGTGCCATTTACCCACCTAAAAGTGCACTTTAACTGATGCCGATAAAACCGATTGCGTATAGGTATTGCTACTAAGCTTTGATTGATAATCGCCATATTCAGCCTCGGCTATGAGTGTTACGTGCTCAAATAAAGCTAGATTATAAAACGCATTAACGACATTTCTTTGCTCATCTCGCGACGGTATTTGCTCAAAAAAATCATCCGTTGTTTGCTCATCGTAATCTTTATTTTGATAACGCCAGCCTGCGCCCACTTTATTCGCTACATTAAAGGCCGTAAATTTGTGCGTAACTTTAGTAGTAAAACCGTAGCCGTTAAAGTCGTATTGGTTGTCGTCGGCGTTTTCTTTATCGGCACTTAGCGCTGCCATTAGCATGGTTTGGCCGTTATTTATAAAATGATAAAGCGCTACATCGCCGCCTACGCCGTCGGCATTACGTGCTTTTGCAGTAGCAAAACGTTTAGCTTTGGTTTTTACACTCATACGCAAGTACGTATGCGGGTTTAAAAAATGGCCATAGTAGGCGCTGGCTTGATTAAAATGTAAAAATGTATCGCCATCTTCATTTGCTTTTGCGCCATCGTAACGAACCCCTAGCTCATGGCTATTAAAGCTATAACTGCCATCTAAACCATATTGATGCAGGTCTAAATCGTATTGATCAAACTCATCGTAGTCTTGTTGTTCAAACTTATAGCTTGAGGTTAATTTAGCGCTTTTGGTTACTTGCCATTTTGCATTAACACCGGCTGCGGTTTTTATGCCGCTGTCGCTTTGCGACGAAATATCGTCAAGCTCCTGAACAGACAGCGCCGAGTTACTTAATACTCCAACTTCTGCATCTGCATTTACCTCAAAGCTACTTTTAAAGGGCTTATTTTGCTCAGCTGTTTTAATGTGGTTAGTTTGTGCAAGCACCGCTTTGGCACTAAAAACACACAATGTGGCGGTTATAACTGCTTTCATATTTATTCTCCAACAGGCCGAATAGGTTTCCCCATTCGGCATTTGTGCAAGCACTTGGCGTATTAAAGGCCTAGGTCTAAATCGTTAGTAATGTTGGTTACTACTTCACTTGCGGTGCTGAGTGCTACATCGTTACTAACTTGATCAGTAACCGCTGCACTCACCTGCCCGCTAACACTTTGTTGTACTGTGCTTTGTAAACTACTAACCGTACTGTCTTGCACACTGGCAATTAAAGATTGCTGAACATTGCTTACTACTTCATTACTGGTATTAATTGCATCACCCATTTGCAGTGCAGAACTCACTGAGTTTGCAGCCGTATTAGTAATTGCTAATTGGTTTGTAAGCTCACCCGCATTAAGCGCATTAGTTGCATCAGCTTGTGTAACTGAATCGGTAGCGCTGCCCACATTTGAAAGTAAAGAGGCATCGGCTGCTGCGTCGGTAGTGTCTGGCTGAGCGCCTTGCTCAGAGGTAACAGAAAGTAATGACGACTGGCTCACAGCGGTTGTTAAATTACTCGCCGATGAGGTTAACTGCGCTGTTGCATCAAGCGCTGTATTGATTGTGGTAATGCTTGTGGTATTTAAAGACGAGGCCGATGCATTTAATGCATTATTTAAAGATGAGCTGGCAGATGCAACTAATGAATTTGCAGGCTCTGCGGCCTCGCTGCTTTCTTGCGCTGGAGTTTGCGTGTCACTAGCCGTTGAATCTGTGTTTTGCGAGTCATCAGCCGTTACTTGTGTATCGTTAGATACGTTTGACTCGTTGCTACCACTGGCTGTTAAACCATTTTGTGAAAGCGCAATAGATGTAGATGTTTGTTGCTGCGCCGACGTTGACTGAGATAGTTCAATATCAGCGGCATGCACTGCACCTGTAAAAGTACACACACCGCTTAACATCATTACGCTTACAATTTTATTTAATTTAGTCATTGTTTTGTCCTCTAGTTTGTCGGATTGACATAAAGAAGACGATTTACAAAAACACTTTATTCCAAAAATAAATAAAAAATTATAATAACGTTACTTAATTATTTAAGTTTCATACTCTTAAATATAAATTACTCGTTTACTGCGTAAGCGTTTCACTGTTTTGGATCAGCAGTAACAGCTCGGCAGTGGCGGTAGCATCAGCCAATGCGCGGTGATGGCTGGTTAAATTTAAATTAAAATGCGTACTAAGGTTACCAAGCGAATACGACTTTAAGCCTTTAAACGCTCTGCGCGATTCAACCACGGTGCACATTTTTGGCATTTTAAAAAAGTGCCCTGCAACCTCGCATTCTTTTTTTATAAAACCGTAATCAAAGTTTACGTTATGGGCTACAAAAATACTGCCTGCAAGTTTATCTAGTAGTGGCTGTGCTATATCGGCAAATACAGGCGCGTTGTAAACCATGCCATCGCTTATGCCGGTCAATTTAGTAATAAAGCTTGGGATATGGCGCTGCGGATTAATAAGAGTCGTCCAGGTATCAATCACTTTACCGTGCTGCACTTTAACTACGCCAATTTCGGTAATGCGGTTACCACCTTTTAAGCTGCCCGTGGTTTCTATATCAACCACGCTGTAAACACGATTAGGGTCTACAAACCATTTAACTGCGGCAATATGTACCGTAAAGCCTACATTTTTTAAATTATCAATAGTGGTAAGTTGGTTGCGCCTAAGCTTATCGCCTGGGGCTTTAACCTCTTCAAAATGTACTTGGCCATTATTAATAACCATTAAATCGGGGTAACCGTCTTTTAGCTGTAAATAGTGTTTACTCATAGCCGTTAAATGCGCAATTAACGCTTCAAGCGGACTGTTTAAAACAAGTGCTTCTAGTGGCTCTAATAAATTGCTGCGCCATCTAAATAAACCATTGGGCTGCTCAAAATACTGTGTGGCATGCTTACATACCAAATTAAGCAGCGCCTGATTAGTGCTACAGTTTTTTAAACGTGCGTTAATTTGCGTGCTTTGTGCATCATAAAAATTACCAAGCTGTAAAACTTGCGGGTAAATATCAAATTCATTACACGGCGGGTAAGGCGATTCAATAAATAACTCGTGCCAAAATACTAAGCCAAACAAGCTTTGCCATAAGGTGTTTTCGGTATTAAAAACCGTTAACCCTTTTGCACTGTAA